>Ga0180301_10001890_pt1 | contig 16404 bp, 20 predicted proteins | sample GuaBasSediGuay16_FD_121797 | JGI IMG/M metagenome (GOLD analysis project Ga0180301, IMG submission 121797) | Subseafloor sediment microbial communities from Guaymas Basin, Gulf of California, Mexico - Guay16, Core 4569-2, 12-15 cm | ecosystem: Environmental > Aquatic > Marine > Hydrothermal... | reverse complement strand
CTGTGGGGTCATAATTACACCTCCTTTGGTTATTGGGTTGATATTAGTTCCAATATTATACCAAAGAGGTTTTTATGGCCCCTTTTATTACCAATGTGTCAACACTTCTTGAAGCGAGTTCAGGTACTGGACATCCAGAACCGAACTCTGTTCTGGTTCTGGATGAACCCGCGACCCCTTGAACCAATTTAATCAACTAACGAACTAACGAACAAATTTGGTCGGGAGGGCGGGATTTGAACCCGCGACCCCTTGAACCCCATTCAAGTGCGCTAATCCAGACTGCGCCACCTCCCGAATATACCATAGAGGCTCTTTCCCTTTCTATGCTCCGCTCATAAATAATATCAAAAAAATAAACCACCTGCTGCCCACCCTAAAAAGAACTATACCTAAAACAAATAACGCTTAATCCTTCGTCTCTCAGAAGAAAGAATACTGCAGATTTTTATTTATTATACTTGGTTTTCCTGGAGGTGTAAAGAGTGATTTTGAAAGGACACTATCAAAATTTATTCACAAATTCTAAGGAAACGTTTTTCTGTTTTAGTTGCGGTATATCCTAAAAACCCTCTCTATATAATAAACCCTTCTTCTCTAAGGGTTAAATAAAAATAAGTACATCCAGACTGCATTGATTCTGAAAATAACCTAACCCATATGTTGTTTTTACGTAACTGTCTGTTGATACGCTCTAAAGGATTTGTTGTTTCCAAGGATATTCGCTTACCTTGGAGGAAAGTAAAATATGTAAAATAATACTCAATATTCCCTTACCAGATTAAAGCACATCATTATAGTAAATTATGTAACGAAAGTTGGCACAAGAGGAATAAAACTACAAAAAACAAGACAGCTATGGATTATTTTGAGCTATAGCCGCCTACAGAGTCGACAATCTTTCCATTTATAATAAAGTATGTCTTTGCCCCCCTATTCTCATTATTTTTTGGAATGGTCAATACTTCAAAATTCCCCGCTTTCTGGTGCTTTACCTTAGAATAAGGCCACCACTCTGGAGGGTGATAATCGCTTAGAGGAAGGCTGTAGCGAAAGAAGTCATTATAAAAATAGGATGTATTGTTCTGGCTCTCCTGATTGCTGCTATTGAAAGAGGAATCTTCGTATGATTCCTGTTCGCTATCTTTGTCGTTATCATTACAGAAGGAAACCAAAGGAACCGCTGCTAACACAATAGTTACTGCCAGTATTATTATTTTCATCATAAAAGAATAACATAAAATTATTTCATTTTTCAAGATTAAAACATTATTTGAGCAAGAAATGTAGCTTAACCGCTAAGCTACACAGAGAACGTATCCATACCAAACTCTTTCTTTATCTTTATCTTTGCCGTTATAAAGTCGTGATGGGAAAGATGAAGAAGGTTACTTATATCTCTTATAAGCTCAAGTTCTCTCTCGTCTAAATCTCTATCTACACAGGCAATTCTGAAAAGGTCTTCTATAATAGACACTCTCTCAGGATAACCTAAATGGTCAACTATCTCACTTGTAAAGGTGTATAAATCTATTCTCTCTTTATCTGCCTCTTGGATTAATCTTAAAACAAAAGGAATATCTTCAGGCTTAATCTTACTATATCTAATAAGAGTCTCTTTTATCTTTTCTTTTTCTATATCAAGGAACTTACTGTCGGAACTTGCCACTGCCCACAAAAGAACCCCCAAGGCAATCTTATCATCCATATCTACATGCGAGATACTCTCTTCTGTGTCGTTTATAATCTTATTTCTTAAATTGTCCAGAATCCCTGACATACCTATCGTGTAATCTCTGCTTTAAGAGGGCGGGTCATTAAATCATTAACGGCAGAAAGCGGGCTTTTATTTTTATAAAGAACAGAGTAAACCTCTTTTGCTATAGGCATATCAACTTTGTACTTCTTGCTTAAAGCATAGACCGAACGAACTGTATTAACACCTTCTGCAACCATATTCATTTTCTTTAAAACATCCTTTAATTTCTTACCTCTGCCTATTTGTTCTCCTACAAACCTATTACGGGAATAGGAAGAAAAACAGGTAGTAGCCAGGTCACCTAACCCACTTATACCTCTAAATGTTTCAACATCTGCCCCCATCTTTCTTCCTAGACGGATTATCTCTGCCAGGCCACGGCTTAACAGGGATGCTTTTGTGTTTGTTCCAAAACCTAAACCATCAGAAATACCGCAGGCAATAGCAATAATATTCTTTAAAGCCCCCCCCACTTCTACACCTATAATATCATAATGATAATATACGCGAAAACGCGTAGTGTTTAAAATCCTTTGAACTTCTCTTGCTGCTTTCCTGTCAGGAGAAGCCACCACAGCAGCGGTTGGTATACCTTTTAACACCTCTTTAGCAATAGTAGGGCCACTAAGAACAGCTATTCTTACTCTACCCAATTCTTCTCTTATAATCTGAGAAGGTCTCTTTAAGGAATTAACCTCAATGCCCTTAGCCACGCTTACAAATATTTTGCCTTTAAAAGAAACCCCTGTTTTTTTTACCCTTCTTAACACTTTTCTTAAAAACTTTACAGGAATAGCTAGAATAATAATTTCATTATTCAAAGTTTTCTTTAAAGAAGGGTTAATATTTAATCCTGCGGGGAAGATAACTCCTTTTATAAAAAGTTTATTTTGGCGAGTATTAAGCATAGAAATGTTATGTTCTTTAAACACACTATGAAGCTCAACCGCGATACCTTTTTTAGCAAGTATAATTGCCAGGGTGGTGCCCCAACTTCCCGCCCCGATTATAGAAACTTTTTTCTTCATGCTATTCTGAATCAGATTTACGACACTGCGAAATTCCTGATGTGTGGAGCGGGCGAACGGAATCGAACCGTCATATCAGGCTTGGAAGGCCTGTGTTCTACCATTGAACTACGCCCGCTAAATGGCTTATTGCGCACGGCGTATTGTTTTAATAATCTATACACGACGCCATACGCCATCTGCTATTCGTTATTAAGTGGGCAGGGGAGGATTCGAACCTCCGAAGCGCAAGCGCAGCAGATTTACAGTCTGCCCCCGTTGTCCACTAGGGTACCTGCCCATTTCTATACACAGATCAACACTGATTTTTATATAAAGAAGCCCAGGAGAGGAATCGAACCTCCAACCTGAGGTTTACAAAACCCCTGCTCTGCCGATTGAGCTACCTGGGCACACAATAAAATTCTCTCTTCCCCAGCCTAATGCGCTTTGTGTTGTATTGCCTTTTTATGTAAGATATATATAAAATCAGCAAACCTTTCTACGCGAAGTTGCTTTAACTTTAATTGCTTTAGGCAAATAATCAATAATATCAGAAGCAATCAAACAATTTTGAGTTTTCTCTCTTGCTGCGTAATCTCCTGCTAAACCATGCAAGTAAACACCCCACCTAGCCGCATCAAAACAACTTAATCCCTGAGCAACCAAGCCGCTGATTATACCTGTCAACACATCGCCGCTTCCTGCGGTGGCCATTCCTGGATTTCCTGTCTTGTTCTCAAAGAACCTTTCACCATCAGTAACAATGGTATGATAACCTTTTAAGACAAGGATTAAATTATACCTAAGAGCAAACTCCTTGGCAAGCTCTTTTCTTCTATTTTTAATATAATCCACACTTTTATTAACGAGCCGGGAGAATTCCTTCGGGTGAGGTGTAAATATAATATTTTTGCTTCTCCTTCTTCTCAATTTATCTAATTTTCCAGAAAAAGCGTTTATGCCATCAGCGTCTACCACTTGTGGTTTATCTATTGCTTCAACTACCTTATCTACCAATTTCTGTGTAGAAACATTGCAAGATGCTCCACACCCAATAGCTATCACATCTGCCTTTGAAGAAAATTTTTTAATCATATTGAAAGCATTTAACGAAAGAGTCTTTTCTTTAGTTTCCCTTAAGGGTAAACTCATTACTTCTGTTAACTTCACCTCAAAGATAATATTCAAAGAAGCGGGAACCCCTACAGTAACAAGACCACACCCACTTCTTAAAGCTGCCTGCGCACATAAACAAACTGCGCCTGTAAGGCCACAGCTTCCCCCAACAACAAATACATGTCCATAATTTCCCTTATGAGTATTAAATTTTCTTTTCTGCAACTGCACAGGCAACTGCATAATCTTCTATGTGTGTTAAAGATATGAAAATATTGAGGTCATCCCTTCCTTTTAACTCGCAAAAAGGGGCACCGTTATGTCTGTTAAGAATAAATATATCCTTAAAGGAAAGGGGATAAGATTTGGCAAGAGCTTTTATTACTGCTTCTTTTGCTGCAAAACGCGCTGCTAGCCGCTGGTAATAAATCTTCCCTAAAGATATATTCTCTAATTCCTTCAAGTTGAATATCCTCTCTATGAAAGTACTTCCCCATTTTATTACTGCCCTCTCCATCTTCTCTATTTTAACTATATCAATACCTACACCTAAAATCATCTTTTACTTCTCAGAAGAAATCAACCCCAACATTTCTTCTACAGCACCAACCATACCGACAAAGACAGCGCGGCTAACTATGGAATGGCCGATATTCAACTCCTCTATATCTTTTAACGCCGCTATCTCCTTTACATTCTCATAATCCAGACCGTGTCCTGCTGCCACAAAAAAGCCTCTGGTTTTAGCATAGTGCGCGACCTCTTTAATCCGCTGTCTCATCCTTTTTCTTCCTGCGCTGTTTTTTTCTTCAGAGAACCTGCCTGTATTCAACTCAACCATATCTGCTGCTGTCTTTCTTGCCAAATCAACTTGTACCTTAAGAGGATCTATAAACAAACTCACCCTTACACCACATGATTTAAGCTCCTCAACGACTTTTTTTATTCGGGAATAGTCCTTCCTTAAATCTATGCCCCCCTCTGTAGTCAACTCTTGTCTTCTCTCTGGGACTAATGTTGCCTGATAAGGCCTTAATCCTAACACAAACTTCACAATATCTTTATTAACCGACATCTCCAGATTAAGAGGAATCTTTATTATCTCTTTTATAAGAATAACATCTCTCTCTCTTATGTGACGCCTATCTTCTCTTAAATGGACAACTATAGAATTAGCCCCCCCATACTCTGCTAACATAGCAGCAACTACAGGGTCAGGATAAAGAGTGCCTCTTGCTTGCCTCAAAGTAGCTACGTGATCAACGTTAACTCCTAACCTCATAAGACTTATTTAACAATTAAACTCTTATTCCTCTTGTCAACTCACCATTTACATAAAACCAGGTAATTATAGCAATGCCAAGAGCGATAAGTTTAAGCCAGAAATTATTAAATACCATATTTTTTATACTTATACTTTTGAAATACTCCTTAATATTATTTATCCTCATGATTTACTCCTTAACTGCCCCTTCAAAATCGTCTGCAAATCACTGGGGGATAAATTCCTTGTTAACTGGCCGTTAATGGCTAAAGAAATTGTCCCCCTTTCCTCAGACACCACAATTACCACTGCATCAGAAGCCTCAGAGAGTCCTACGGCTGCACGATGCCTCATGCCCAGAGCCCTCTCTAAGTCAGGATTATCAGTCAAAGGAAAAAGGCACCCTGCAGAAACGATTTTTACCCCGTCAATAATAACTCCCCCATCATGAAGAGGAGCCCCGGGGAAAAATATATTTTGCAGTAACTCTGAAGTAATATCAGCATTCAATATTACTCCGCTTTCAATATAGTTCTTAAGACCTATTTCTCTTTTTATGGCAATAAGAGCACCAATTCTTTTCTTGCTCATTATGCTTGTCGCACCAACAATCTCTCTTATAATCTTTTCTATCTCTTCCTGTTTGGGCTCTATATAGAAAATATGTCTTTTACCCAATCGTATAAGACCCTCTCTAAGCTCAGGCTGAAAGATTATAACAATAAGAATTAAAAAAAAGGCAAAAAACTTTGTCAGAAGCCAGCTAAGAACATATAAGTCAGTCTTTTGAAAAAAGAAAAAGGCTATAACTAAGATAACAATCCCCCTTAAGAGATAAACTGCTTTTGTCCCTTTCAAGAAAAGAAAAATCTTATAGATTACAAACCAAAGAATAAGAATCTCAACTATCGCCTTCCAATTAATAACATTTAACATCTCTATCATTTGCATTCTCTTCTAATTTACTTTCTTTATTAAATAAGCTATCTTTAGTGCTTCATATGCCTCGACTACATCATGGACACGCAAGACATCTGCTCCCTTAAGGTATCCTACTGATAAAGCAGATATAGTACCATAAAGCCTGCGATTGGTATCTGCTTTAAGGACTTTACCAATAAAAGATTTGCGAGAAACTCCCAAGAATACAGGAACACCTAAACTTCTAAAAATATCCAATTTATTTAAAAGCCTATAATTATCTTCTACTGTCTTTCCAAACCCTATACCAGGGTCAATCATAATCTGTTCTCTGCTTATCCCCTTCTTTAAACAAAACTCAAGCCGTTTATTCAGAAAATCAAAAACTTCCTCCACCACACCTCTTTTATAGTGTGGGTTCAACTGCATTGTTTTAGGAACCCCTTTCATATGCATAAGGACACAACCCAACTTATGTCTTTTTATTAAACTGGCTATTGAAGGAGAGTGCCTTAAGGCGGTTATATCATTAACAATATCCGCTCCTGCGCCTACTGCTTCCTTTGCCACTCGATATTTATAAGTGTCTACTGAGATAAGTATGCGAGGGAATCTTTTCTTTAAGATTTTAATAACAGGAAGCACCCTCCTTAATTCCTCCTTCTCGCTAATCCTTTTAGAATAAGGACGACTTGATTCTCCTCCTACATCAATAATCTTTGCACCTCCTTTTATCATGTTCTCTGCTTTTTTAACCACCGCTTCTTTAAACTTATAAGAATCAACTGATTGACCTTTCAGCAATCCATCTCCTGAAAATGAATCAGGCGTAACATTAATTATTCCACAAACAACAGGCCGATTAAAGTTTAACACTTTCCCCCGTGCCTTAAATAACACTCTTTTCTTTTGTATATTGCCCAATAATTCTTCTAGTTTATAAGCCACCTCTTTTAGTTCAAAAGGCTGGTACTTTAGTTTAACCGCGAGTCTTTTCATTTGATAAAGACTACCAAAAAGAATAGCTGTTGTCTTTATTCTTTTTATGAGAGCCCGTCTATCTATAGCTGCATCAGAACCCAAAGAGAGCAATTCCTGTTTTATAATATTAGCAGAAAAGGAGCTAATATCCTCTAATTTAAAACAGCAATGAAGAGCTTTTGGGGACATAATTTTTATACCCTGGCTATCTACACCTATATCCTGCATTGCCGCTTTAGCCTCTCTGGCTGATTTTATTATGAAAGGAACTATCCTCATAACCCTTAAGAAGGCTTTTTATCAGGGGAAGGCTCTACTCTCTCTTCTTCTGTGGCGCCATCTTCTTCGGTGGCTATTCCGAGTATCTTCTTTACCTCATCAGAGGTAAGTACTTCTTTCTCTAAGAGGGTACTTGCCAAGATGTTAAGTTTATCGTAATTTTCCTCTAATATTCTTTTTGCCCTTAAATAGCAATCGTCTATGATTTTCTTAACTTCCTGGTCAATTAACTCTGCGCTTTCTTCAGAATAGTCTTTATGCTCCACCAACTCTTTACCTAAGAACACCGGCCCGTCTCTTCTTCCTAAGGTAATATTACCTATTCTTTCACTCATCCCAAATTCCGTTACCATACGTCTAGCCATCTTTGTTGCAACTTCCAAGTCATTCTGGGCACCTGTAGTTACTTCTTTAAAGATAAGGTCTTCCGAAGCTCTACCTCCCAAAAGAACACATATTCTATCAATAAGCTCTGCCTTGGTAAGTATATACCGGTCTTGAATAGGAAGCTGCATTGTGTACCCTAAAGCAGATACTCCTCGTGGAATTATAGAAACTTTATGTAGAGGATCGGCATTGGGCAATAACAAAGAAAGTATGGCATGGCCAGATTCATGGTGAGCAATAATCCTTTTTTCTTTCTTAGAAATTACCCTGCTTTTTCTCTGAGGACCAGCTATCACCCTTTCAATAGCCTCTTCCATCTCTTCCATTCCTACAGAATCTTTGTTCTTGCGAGCAGCAAGCAAAGCAGCCTCATTACAGAGATTTTCTAAGTCTGCCCCAGAGAATCCCGGCGTCTGTTTAGCAATAATTGTTAAATCAACCTCTTTGGCAAGTTTTATCTTCCGTGTATGAACCTTTAAGATAGCTTCCCTGCCTTTAATATCAGGGGCATCAATAACTATATGCCTATCAAATCTTCCCGGCCTAAGCAAGGCAGGGTCTAAAACATCAGGGCGGTTAGTGGCGGCAATAACAATTATCCCTTCCTGAGTTTGAAAACCATCCATCTCTACCAATAGCTGGTTCAAAGTTTGTTCTCTCTCATCATGACCTCCGCCTATGCCAGCAAAACGTTGCCTTCCTACAGCATCTATTTCATCAATAAATATAATACAACCCCTCCCGCCTATCTTGGCAGCTTTCTTGGCCTGCTCAAAGAGGTCACGGACCCTTGAGGCTCCTACCCCTACAAACAACTCTACAAAATCAGAGCCGCTTATACTAAAGAAAGGGACTCCTGCCTCTCCTGCAACAGCTTTAGCAAGAAGTGTTTTTCCACAACCAGGAGGGCCAACAAGAATAACCCCTTTAGGAATTCTTCCTCCTAATCTCTGAAAACGCTTGGGGTCTTTTAAAAATTCAATTACTTCCCTTAGTTCTTCTTTAGCCTCATCAACACCAGCCACATCCTGAAAGGTAACTCGAGGTGACTTCTCTTTTTCGATAACCCGCGCTTTTGACTTTCCAAAAGACCATATGTGACTGCCCACTTGTTGGGTGCCACGGTATAGGAAATACCACAATATAAACAGAAAAATAAGCATAAATCCAAAAGAAGAAAAGAAATTGATAAGGAACGTTTTGGGAGGCTCTATCTCAAACTTTTCCACATTACTCTTCAAAAGCGAAATAAGCTCTTTATCATCATCGGGAACGTAAACATAAAACTCACCTCCTCCTGCCTGGGGAGTAAATTTTCCTGTTAGAAGATTTTCCGTTTTCTTTACATATTCAATAGTGGGATGATCCTTGTTTGTTAAAAGCTGACGATAGAAATCGCTGTAGGCTATTTTGATAGGACGAGGTATTATAATAACATTTGTAAGATACAGAATCCCCATTATAACAACAATCCATAGAAAAAGACGTCTCGCCAAATTCTGGTCAAATGCTTTAGGCTTCTTTTTTCTGTTTCTCATCATCCCCCCATTATAACTATCTTATCCTATAAAATCAAGGACTTGATAGATATGCTATTTTCTTCCTTTTTTACCTCTAAGTAAGGCAAATGGACAATGCTTCCTTCTGGTCTATTAACTATTAAATCTCTTATCTCCTCTAAATGCCTAAATTCCAATCTTCGTAAATCCCCCTTGACATTTTCAATAGCAATACGGATAATCTCATTTACAATTGCAGGGTGCAAACTGTTTAAATCCTTTAGATTCAGCTTTATGCTGTTATGAGCAGACGATTTTAAAGAGTTAAACTTTTCTCTCGCATACCTATAAATAAAATCATAATCCTGGGCTGCTATCTTAGAAAGATTAAACAAACTATTTTCAACATTGGGATTTAACTTTCTAAGTTCATCTATGAGCTTGTGCCTTATTTTATTTCTAAGGAATTTATCCTCAAAATTGGTCTTATCTATTACATAGGAATAATTGTTGTCTTTAAGCCACTTTAGTACTTCTCCTTTATCAACCTCAATAAGTGGCCTTATTATATACATACCTTTATACATATTCTTAGGCATAATTGCCCGCATACCTCTTAAGGCAGAACCACGAATAATCCGCATAAGAAGCGTTTCAATAACATCGTCTCTTGTATGAGCAATGGCAATTTTTCTTATTTTATAATACCGGCTACACTGAAGGAAGAAATCAAAACGCAGTCGTCTTGCTGTCTGCTCTAAAGAATCGCCTCTAAAAAAATTATTAACATCTTTTTTTGCGCTCACAAACTTAACTTTATAAGAAGTGCATAAACATCTAACAAACTCCTCATCGCTATCGGCTTCTTTTCTTAACCCGTGGTTAAAATGCGCACAAACAATATTCAACTTTAACCTCTCCCTCATTCTGCAGAAAAGGTGAAACATACACACAGAATCAGGTCCTCCCGAGACAGCGAGAATCACCTTATCCTTCTTTTTAAGAAGATTGTATTTCTTAACAGTATCTAAAAATATATTATCTAACACAGGGATACGCTAAGAGATTATTATGTTTCAGCAAAGACGGAAGATCATCTAAGACCGTAATCTAACAGTTCGCTCATAAAACGGGAAACAAAAGTTTTTATTAAGAAGCGGCTATTTGTATCCAAGTCTATGAACTCAATGCCTGTAAGATAACCTTCACCCTCCTTGGATTGCCAAATTACTTTACCTTTACAATCAATCACGCTTATTTTCCTGTCAGGAAGATGAAATTTAAGTGCCAGTAAAGTATTTTTCTTTAACTTATCGCGGGCAAGAAAACACATCCCCCCTTCACTAATATTCTTGCTCTTCGCCCCTCCAGAAACCTTTTCCTCACGAAGAACCTTATACTCTACTTCTATGCACAAATCTATTCTTACATATCTCCTTCTTTCTTCCACAAGCCCAATTATACTATAATAAAGGTGTTTTTTCAACAAACAAACTTCTCTTACTAATTATGTTATAATAATAGAAAGATGAGAATTCTAGCCATTAATCCTTGGATTGTAGATTTTGCCGCCTATGATTTCTGGCTTAAACCCTATGGGTTTCTTGTAATTCTCCAATTCTTGATGGAAAGAGGCATAAAGATAGATTTTATAGACTGTTTGGACAAGAAGGAAAACAGGGATAATTTTGGAAGAGGTAAATACTACTCTGTCGTAATAGAAAAACCGGCGGTGTTAAAGAATATCCCGCGTTATTTTAAACGTTATGGCATAGAGGAAGAAATATTTAGAGAAAAAATTAAGAATAAGAAACCTGATATTATACTCATTACTTCGTCAATGACTTACTGGTATCAAGGAGTAGAAAGAGCTGCCAGGATTGTAAAAGAATATTTTCCAGAAAAACCTATTGTTCTGGGAGGAACATACCCGACACTGCTACCTCGTCACGCAAAAGAAAACATACCTTCAGATTATAATTTCTCAAGCTTAGAAATAAAAAAATTTTTTAAAAGTATATTTAACATTACTTTTAACCCCTCCAGGTTTTATAATACTCTGCCTATATATGAAAACTTTTATCAATCAATAGACTACGTCGTTTTAAGAACAACGTGGGGTTGCCCTTTTAACTGCAGCTACTGTGCCATAAGAAGCTTACAGAGAGGGTTTTATGAAGTATCTAGCCAGACGATTTTTGATTATATCTTAAATTACCACACACATAAAGGCATAAAAGACTTTGTATTCTATGATGACGCCTTATTTTACAGAAAAGACCATGCAAAAGATATACTAAGAAATATTGTTAAATCAAGAATACAAGTACGATTCCACACTCCCAATGCCTTACACATAAGGTTTTTAGACGAAGAGCTTGCTTATCTTATTAAGAAAGCAGGTTTTATAAATCCTCATTTCGGATTAGAAACTTTAAATGAAAAACTTCAAAAAACCTGGCAAAACAAAGTCAACAAAGATGACCTTTTAAAGGGGATAAAGCTACTTAAAAAAGCTGGGTTTAAGAATGGCGAATTCTGTTTTTATCTTCTCTTGGGATACCCTAACCAGGATTTAAAGGAATTAAGAAAAGACATAGAGACTCTACATTCAGAAGGTGCGCGTATATCTCTGGCAGAATTTTCCCCGACCCCTAAAACAAAAATATTTAATAATTATCGCACTATATTAAAAGAGCCTCTTCTGCATAATAATTCTATATTTACCTTTTTCCCTCACAGTAAACTAAAAGAATTCTGGGATATTAAAAACTACGTAAGGCAATTAAACAAGCGGTGGGAAAGCACTACTTCTTAGAAACAAAAGGGTTGCCATCTATATAAAATCTTAATTTTAAATCCTTACACTTAGTTGCATAATCAATGCCTATTCTTCTTGAAGATATAATATTAAATCTTTTCGAAGGGTTTTTAGAAATGTATAAATCAGAGGACACTATATCTTTACCCAGAAACCCTTTATCTATGCCAAAGGCAGATGTCCAGCGGCAAGGTCCATTGGTAAGAAGCTTGAAATTATCTACCTTTCGGTTTCTTAACATAATATCCACCCCCATAACAGGCTCCAAGACTCTTATAAATACTGCCTGGGGGTCATTCTTCTTTGAGACAACTATGTTAAAACACACATACTTCCCATAAATAGAGTATACATACACTACCCCTCCCTTTTCAAACAACACACGGTTACGAGGAGTAATCTTGCCGCGGAAACTATGAGAGGCATCATCGTTAATACCCAAATAAGCTTCTACTTCCACTATCTTGCCCACCATAAAAGAACCCCTATTCTTCACAACAAGGAAATCACCTAAAATTTGCCTTGCAACCCGAATGGCACTATAAGAAAAGAATCTTTTGCTTCTTTTATTTTTCTCTAACTGCCTCAGAGTTATATCCATAGATATGTTTTACCTTACCATCATCTACAAAAAACATTACCCTGTTTCTTTTATACTTCCATATCTTATAGCCGCTAAAAGAAGAGTCGATCTCATCAGGAGAACCTAATATCTTAAGTAAATAAGAAGAAGAATCTCCTCTATTAATGATGCTATTGTCTTTTGTTATAAAATAATCCTTTACATTAGCCCCCTCTCCAAACGTATCCTTGACACGTAAACTTAAAAGCCCATGCTCACAGGCAACATAATCCCGCAACTTATTAACGCATCCGCTCATAATAAATAAAGAAATACAAGTTATAAGAAGAATAAAATTCTTTTTCATCCTATATTAAGGAGAGATAAAACCAAGTTAACTGTTGCTCCTGTAACTATAGCTGTAATTATCATTATTAACATAGACTTTACCATATCGCGGAGACCCAGTTCCCTTAAAAGCACCATAAAAGTCGCAACGCAGGGAAAGTAGACAGAAAGGACTGTACTGCCCACAATTAACTGTCTTATATTTAAATTAAGTGGCCGCAACATACCCACAGCAACATCCTTCCTCAAAAATCCAACAATCAAAGACCCTATTGCTTCGCGGGGAAGCCCCCATAAACTTTTCACTATAGGAGAAAAAAGGTAAGCAAAGAAATCAATTATTTTAAGATAGTAAAGGATATTTACCAATAAAACGCCTAAAAGAACAAAAGGAAAAGCATCCAAAAAAAACCCTCGCAGGCGTATCCACATTTTCTTTAAGAGAGCGCGGACTGAAGGCCTTCTATAAGGAGGAATTTCTAATAAAATCTCAGGGCTACATCCCTTTAGAAACCTATTTAATATTTTTCCCAGAACAAACCATATAATCGCAAGAATTAAAAAAACCACTGCTACATACTGACCGCCAAATCTTCCCAGAATCCCTATAATCATAGAAGTCTGAGCCATACAAGGAACAGCAACCGCTAGCAAAGTAGCAGCTATAAACTTTTCTCTGCGCTCTTCAAAAAGACGTGTAGATAAAGCCCCCGGTACGTTACACCCTAACCCTAAAACCATAGGAACAATAGAATAACCGTGCAATCCTATTTTGTGAAAAATGCGGTCAAAAAGTATGGCTAAACGGGGCAGATAGCCTAAATCCTCCAAGAACCCAAGCACAAGATAAAAGCTAAACACGTAAGGCAAAACCATTGCCAAAGGAACATAAATCCCTGTTGTAAGAAGGCCAAATGCCAAAGCATAATCAATACTGCCTCCGGCTAAATCGCCAATAAGAATAGAATGAATGAAGTTGCCCTCTCCTATTAAATGGCTTAATTTCATAATAAAAGGTGAATAAAAACTTGTAAAAAATGGGTCAAAGATATAATTTATAAGACCCTCCCCAATAAATCTTATCACTTCAAAAGAAAGAAAAAGAACCAAGAAAGCAATCATCCATGCCCACGGAGGTTTTATACTAAGTTCTTGAATAGCATCCCAGAATGAATGATGACGATGATGAAGCTTCTGCACTTTTCTAAGTGTTTCACCAACAAAGGACCAAGTATCCCCTTTTAGTACAAAATCAGGGACTTTTGCATTTTTTATCTTATGAATTAACTCAACCACACCCTCACCTGTTAACCCACAAGTAGGGACTACTTCAACTTTTAATGCCTCCTTAAGCTTATCAACATCTATTTCTATACCTTTATGCTTAGTTTCATCCCACATATTAAGCACAACTATTATAGGCTTCTTAATTTTTAATAACAGCTCCAAAGTAAATAATAAGTTCCTCTCTAAGTTTGTAGCGTCTACAACATTTATGATTAAATCCGCCTCTTTAATTAAATTAACTGCTACCTCTTCTGCTTTTGAAGTAGGATTAAGGCTATAGGTGCCAGGTGCATCAGCTAACTCTGCCACTACTCCCAGGAAAGAAAACCTGCCTTTGGTAAAACCAACGGTTGTGCCAGGATAATTGGAAGCAATTACCCTTGCACCTGTAAGACGCGAGAACAACACACTTTTACCAACATTGGGGTTACCCGCTAAGATTATCTTCATAACTCTTTAACTATAATTTTAGAGGCAAGCCCTCTTCCTATAGCAATCTGAGTATTGCCACAATTTATAACCACTGGCCCCTGGGTACTGCTTTTCTTAACAATAGTACTTCCTATGCGCACCCCTAAATTCTCTAACTTTCGCCTTGCACCAATCCCCCCTACAATATTTACAACTACTGCCTCACGAGAAGCTCTTAGTTCCACTAAATTAATTATAGACATCAACCCCCCTTCAATAAACTCATTCTAAAGTTAATCACTATCTTACACAGTAAATTTTACGCCTTTTATCCAAGCAGTAAATCCTACCTTTTCTCAGGAGAGAATCGATTATATTCTTAAGTATAACCTTACTGCATTTAAAAGCAACTATTAACTCTCTTTCTGTCTGGGGACGCCGCCTTAGAGAAGCATAAACTTCATCCTCGTTCACTTTTCCCTTCTGTGTATAAGAAGCCTTATTGAACTTTCCTATCAATACACAATTTCTTCCTAAAACTTTTCTAAAGTATCTTGTAACGCTATCAGAAGGAATAAGGCTTGCCTTCGACAAAGGAGCTGGCCTGTAAGGAAGGGTAAGAAATATTTTATCCGGCTTTATTTTTTCTATAATCTCTCTAAACATATAGGCGTAATCTTTTCTGTCATTATACCCCTTTATTAGCATAACTTCTAAGAAAATGTTCCCTGTATATTCATCTCTTAACCTAACTAAGCCATCGATAACTTTCTCAAAAGAAATACCCCTATGGGGACGGTTTATTATTTCAAATACTTCCTGAGTAGGAGCATCCAAAGAAGGCATAATAACATCTGCATCAGTCAATTCTTCTCGTACGTCTTTTCTGTATAATAAAGAAGAGTTTGTAATAACACACACAGGTATTTTGCCAAGCGATATTTTTTTAGCTTCTCTTATAATAACATCTAAATCTCTATGAAGGGTTGGCTCTCCTGAACCAGATATAGTAATATAATCAATTCTGCCAATGCGTTTCAATGCATCCTTTAGCTCCTTCTTGAACCTATAGAGATTAACTGATTTAAACCGGCGGATTGTCTTTTGAGAAGTCTTTCCTAACTGGCAATAAACACATTCAAAACTACAAATCTTACTGGATATAACATCAATACCTAAAGAAAATCCCAGACGCCTTGAATAAACAGGTCCATATATGTAATGTGCACTTCTTAATCCTTTTTTAGACATTTCTTGTAAACTCCATAGAAATACAAATGGCTGTTATGTAACAGTAGTCATCCCTATATGAGAATACTTCCCTGATACAGAAGGAAAATCTCATCAACGCTTACATGAGACTTCGTTACACAAGACATTCAAGATAATCTTACGGGAATGGGTAAGCCTTAACGTTTTTATATTAAAGCGTAAATAATCAAGTAAATCGGGCACCAACACTCCTTCTTGACAATAATTTTCATTTATAGAGTTTACCACACCACAATACCATGTCAATTATTAACTGTACTTATTCTTAGGCAGGATACTTTTAATGGAGGCGTTATGATTATCTTTTAAAAAAATCTTTGTGTCTCTTTAAACTTTTGCTTAAACGAAATAAACAACTAATATAAAATTTAAGAGCCCGCTTAAACAAGCGGGCTCTTTTTTATCTTCATACTGATGTGAAAGCTATTTTTTCTTTTTCTTTGTTGCTTTTTTCTTTGTTGCTTTTTTCTTTGTTGCTTTTTTCTTT
>Ga0180301_10001889_pt1 | contig 16410 bp, 14 predicted proteins | sample GuaBasSediGuay16_FD_121797 | JGI IMG/M metagenome (GOLD analysis project Ga0180301, IMG submission 121797) | Subseafloor sediment microbial communities from Guaymas Basin, Gulf of California, Mexico - Guay16, Core 4569-2, 12-15 cm | ecosystem: Environmental > Aquatic > Marine > Hydrothermal... | reverse complement strand
GGTGTTACTCGCCTAGAGCACCGCTCTACATTTAGGAAATACCATGTTAGCTTAATTCCATAGATTTTCTTTTCTGCTTCAAGAACAGCTCTCGCGTAAATACCCTCTACCTCTCTACCGAAGTCGCAGGGACTTGTTACTCCGTTAGCTACAACTCCTATGTCTTTTAATATTTCGAGAGCTTTAGCAATATACTTTGTGAGCGTTTCTAAGTCTTGGCTTTGCGACCACTCCCACTCTTTTTCGCTTAGAGTTTTATTAGATTCAGTATCTACTACGAAGCTGTGGGTAAGTATCTCGGGAGTAATATCGAAGTACTTGACTGCTTTCTCTCTAATAAGTCTCAATGTTTCAGCTAATTCGTTGTCGGGGAGTCCCTTTATTTCCTTGTTTACATAGCCGAGAATTTCTCCACTAGAACTTACTATGCAAGGTACTAGCGAAAGTTTTCCCTTTACGCCTAGATCCAAGAGACTAAGCAGTATTTTTCGCATTTTCTTGTATTCTACTTCGCCTTGTTCATTAAGACACACTACACTCCAGTCATCTATAATTAGAGAGGCTGGAACCCTAAGTAGAGGATACTCGTATCTAATACTTGAAGTCATCATGATGTTTAACTGCGTATGAAATATTAATAAGTTTATAGCATGAAATAGTCCTCGAACTTCTAGGAATTCAGCTATATAAGTGCTTAACTTAATTATTAACGTATGTCAGTTTATAGAAGTAGCTTTAAAATTTCTGTAAAATACCCGAGAGATATTAAGGACTATGCTCAGGCCACGAAGAAAATAGCTGAAGAAACTCTCAGTTTTCTTAAAGAAAGGTACGGATATGTTGTCAAACAAGTAGAGATAGTATTTCTTAAGACAGGAAACTTCAACTTCTACGCTAGACCAGGCAGAGTATTCATCGAGTACTATGAAGGAGCATTCGAAAAAGAGCCTACTTACGCTGAGGGTATAGGAGTATACTTTCCTAGTTCACCTTACCTTATAGTGCATGAAGTATGCCACAATGCCTTTGGCTTCTGCACATATGAAGGTCTCGCAGAAACATTATCAACTATAGTTTGCAGAGAACTAGGCGATTTATTTGCTGAACTTTGGCCTACTGAAATTAGGGTAAAGGAATATGCTGACATGAGACATAATAGAATAATGCAAGCAGATTTCAGTAAACCAGAAATAAAGGGACATCATTTTGGAGGAACACATGCCTTTTTCATTAATTTAGAAAAGAAAATAGGAGGAAAGAAAATAGGAGAATTTTTGAGAAAAATACACGTAAAATACGTAGAAATTTCCCAGCCGAGCTTTGTGACTGAAATAAATTCTGATAAGCAAGTCTTTAATTTACTGAAATATTATGGAGATACTAGCATGTATCCAATGGTCTTTTGGAAACTTCCTTTAGATTGGCTTCAAAGTAGATTAAATTATGTTAAAAAGATGCTTGAGGAGAAAAATCCTAGTGAAGCACTCAAAGAAATAAACACACGAATATATCCTGAGTACATAGTGTCTACTGGGAGTATATTGGAAAACATAGTTATGTGGCTACAAGTGTTAAAATGTAGCTTTAGTATTAATTACTACGACTACAGCAGAACAGAAGTAGTTGCTAAACTCGAATCCCCGATTTTTAAAGAAGTCCCCCTACCTCCTTTTGAAATATTTAGAAGAATATTATATATAAATAAAGATAAATTTAAAGTATTAATTGATAAACATAACAATTACTGTAAAATTTCAATAGTTACCATGCTCTAGAATATTATCCATAAATAACACCACTTTAGAAACATAAGAAGTAAATCACCTATGCAAAAATCGAGGAAAACTTTAATAAAACACTAAATCGAAGAAAAGTCGACTTAAAAGAAGGCTTCATATGTCTGCTAAGCATTGCTTGAAATTCACTTGCTCTTTAAGAAAACTTTTTAACAGTTTAATCTTAGTGGTCACTGTGGTAGCGAGAAAGATTATGATTCAGGCGACAGGTTTTGGTACTGGTGTTGGGAAAAGCTTTATAGTAGCTTTACTTTGTAGGCTTTTCAAAGAGAATGGATATAGAGTAGCGCCCTTTAAGACATTAAACTTGACTCCTGTAACTTATGTTAAGAATGGGAAAGAATTTGGCTATGCTCAAGCGTTACAGGCTATAGCTGCTGGAGTAGAGCCAGATTATAGAATGAATCCTTTTACTCTAAAACCTTTAGGTGATGGTAAATTCGACATATTTCTAGAGGGTGTATGTATTAAGAGAAACTATGATCCGACGAAAGATTTTATAAAAGCGAGTTTAAAACGAATGCTAGGATTTAAAGAAGAATATGAATACATAAAAGATACTGCAAGAAGATGCTTAGAAAGTTTATTGGAGGAATATGATATTATCTGTATTGAGGGTTCAGGATCAGTAAAACTCTTCGGCTTCGGCCCCTTCAGCAAATTGCTTGAAATAGCTAATATGGAAACAGCTAAAATTGCGGACGCCCCCGTCGTTTTCGTTACTGATAACTTAGATTCAATTCTAGGAGTATTATCTTATTTAGAAAAAGAGGAAAGAAGAAGAGTGAAGGGTGTAATATTAAATAAATTTAGAGCCGACGAGCTTTTAGGTATGGGAATAGAAGAAAAATACATAAGGCTTGGAATAAGGAGACTTAAATCAGTTTACCAGAAAAAGATTGGAATAGATATTTTGGGTATTGTTCCATATTTTCCAGAATTAGTGGAGCTCCCGGATCTAGATCCAATTAAGCCCTCACCAAGAATTCCTTTTGACATTTGGAGAAAAATAATTAAAAGTATTGTAGAAAAGGCAAGAGAGTATATAGATCTAGATAAAATTTATAAGATTATGTACTGAAGACTAGCTACTACGACTACAGTGAAGTAAATGTGGTTACTGTAGGAAGGAATTTTAGAAGAGGTGTAGTGAGCTCTAGGTATTAAGAGTAATTAAAGGATATAAAATGGTAGAGAATGCCATAACCTTGCGTTTTACTCTTCTCATAGATACAAAAGCTATAGTTTTAAGCAAAATGAAGTAGTGAAAGTAGAATAGCCAAGTATATTTAAATATAAATTTATATTTAGTATTACGTAAGCCTATGAGTTCATCTAAAGTTTTTCTATACTTAAATGATGTTTTCATTAAGATTCACTGGTCCTTAAGTGATATTCTTGAGGCATGGGAAAAGGATCACTTAAAGCCCTTCGAGCTTATTAGGGGTATCGTAGAAAATGAACTTGGAGAAATATTAGATATTAGACTTCATGATACTTATCTTAATTTCGAAAAAATGATTTTAGTTTTAGACTATATGGTTGACTTTAAAAGCTTATATGCTCGAGGAACCCAGGGAGTGAAAATTATCTACGCGAAGAACCCTAGAGAAGCTTTAATAGAGTACTATAGATCAAAAAGAAAACCAGATTAAGCATCTAGTTCTCTAGTAAATACGAAGAATTACTTAGGAGAAAGCAGTAGTTCTATTGACTTTTTTATAGTGAACCTTGCTAAATTTATTTTATCTTCGATAGTTTTCATTACTGTATTTGTCACTTCTACTTTAATACCCACTTTTTCTATTTCTTTTTTAAGATGTTTATCTACTTCGTCTATTATGAGTAAATCTAGAAAGTCTTTGTAGAGAACAGCAATGCTGTAAGCAGAAGGCTCTATTCCCAAGTCTCTCATAAGTCTGTCTGTAGGACCTTTCAGCGCTTTTCCTCCCACAATAGGGCTTATAGCGGTTACTTTCTTTCTTCTCAGCTCTTCTCTAATTTCTCTGAGAGATATAATAGGTCCTATACTCAGGATCGGATTACTTGGACAAACTATTACTAAGTCTGCTTCTCTTAAAGCCTGTAGTGCTTCAGGAGAAGGAGTTGCTTTTTCTACGCCCTCATAGTATACTTTCTTTACCTTTACTTTGGTTTTTTCTCTTACGAAATATTCTTGGAATTTTAGTACTCCTCTATCTGTTACGATCATTGTTCTGACTCTATTGTCGGTCATCGGTATTACCTTTGCTTTTACCCCAAGTTTCTTTGCAATGTCTTCAGCTACTTCAGTAAGCCTACGGCCCTGCTTAAGTAGTAGTGTTCTGTGAATATGTGTAGCTAAGTCTTTGTCACCGAGCTTAAACCATGTTTCGTAGCCGTATTTTGAGAGCATTTCGAGGCAGTTGAAAGTGTCGCCTTTGATTCCCCATCCCTTGTTCTTATCGACTATACCTGCTAAAGTATAGGTTATTATATCGAGGTCAGGGCACACGTAGAGTCCGTAAAATTCTTCATCGTCGCCTGTATTAACTATTATTGAAATGTTTTCTTGAGGTACTATTCTGACTAATCCTTCGAGAAACTTTGCTGCACCAACACCTCCGGCGAGAGCAGTAATCTTCACTTACAACCCCACTTATTTAGAAACACTACTTCACTTAATGGTTTTCGGGGAGGAGGCCGAGGAGATTCAGCAGGATATCCCACTGCAATAATTGCTTGAGGCTCGACGTGCTCAGGTATATTCAGTATTCTTCTCACTTCTTTCTGGCAAAAGAGAGGCGCACAGTACCAGCAAGCCCCTAGGCCTAAAGCATGCAGTGCAAGTAAGAGATTCTCTATTGCCGCAGCTAGGCTCTGAACACCCATTATGTATTCAGCGAAGCACCTTCTTTCGTCCGGATACCTATGTAAAACACTTTTATCTAAACAAGCTATGATTAAGTACGGCGGCTCAAGAAAACGCCTAAAAGTTTCCTCTTCAATAGTTTCCTCAATAACGTGTTCAGGTACTCCGTCGCGCAGCATATCTCTTCTCCAAGCTTCAGCCATTGCTTCAGCAAGCTTTAATCGAATACTCTTATCTTCAAGCACTATAAAACGCCAAGGCTGAGCATTATGAGCATTAGGAGCCCATATTGCCGCCTCCAAAGCCGTAAGTACTAACTCTAAGTCAGGAGCTTTACAGCTAAACTTCCTTACACTTCTCCTAGTCTTAATGAGGCTAAAAAATTCCTCAACATTCTTCACGTAGACACCTTCAATTAATCATAGGTAATGAAAGAAAAATCTATACGTTAGTTCAGTATACTGCTACATAGTCTACTTCAAGGAAAGTTCTTTTACGGTTTTCTTGTGTAACATGTCTGAAGACTCTTCCGGCATCCTTTTTATCTAGTATGAATACAGCGTTGTCAAGCCATATGTCTGCTCTCGCTTCAACATTTTCTCCGCTGAAAGGTATCGTGGCTACAAGTTTTTCATCAATATAGAATTTAACTACATCTTTCCACTCTATTTTATATACATGCCATTTACTTAAATCAAGGTCCTGCATTACTGGATTAATTGAAATTATTTTGATTCCTACAAATTTCTCAGATATTTTCGATAAATAGTATGCTACCTTAAATAACCTATTTTTCTCAAATAGAATTATTGGCTGGAAAATATTTTTTGCTTGCACAAAGAACCCTTGCAGAGGATAAGGTCCTCTTGCTCTTAAGTAAATGAACCATATGGGTACACATGTGTCTACTACCATTGTGTGGTTCCAGAAACCCCATCCCGCGCTACCGTAGTGTGTTCCCTCGAGTCTTATTTTTGCCTCAAATGTTTTCTTGCTCCAGGGAAGGTCATCGAACTTGCCGTCGGAAATTTCGGCGTTAGAATAGTATAGTGCCTCAGTAGGCCCCATCCATATTCTCAGAACACTATCCTTGACTTCGAATCCAGCGTAGTTATCTATTCTCCAGTTCCAGTAAGGAGACTTTTTGTTAAAATCATCTTTAATAGTGCCTCTTTCTACTGCTTCTTTTCTTAATTTCGAGCGAATATCTTCTGTCAAAGAGACCCCTATTTAATGTCTCTCGATGAATAAAAATCATTATTTTCTTTAAGAACTTGTCTACTAAGCGTGAATTGAAAGACTTCTTTATGGCATGGTAGAAAGTAATAAGTACTTCTAGTTAAAGTATGTTGTGCGGTCGAGTAATTTAAAGGGCCTTTTGGCGCTAATAGGCACTACGGTTCTCTGGGCTACATCTTTTCCAGCGATAAAAATTGTTATGAGTACTTTAGATGCATATACTTATACTTGGCTGAGAAGCCTTATAGCTGCTTTAAGTCTCTTGCCTTACATAGTATACTCTTACTTTAAAGGTAAAGTGAGCGTAGAAGCCGTTAGGGGAGGATTATTTGTAGGAGTAGCTTATGCTCTCGGGCTATGGCTTCAGGGCTGGGGCACTAAATACACTACTGCTTCTAACTCTGCTTTCATTACAGGACTAAACGTCGTCTTTGTGCACCTTTATGTATCCTTAGTAGAGCGAAGATACTCGCTGAACCTCTTCTTGTCGCTTATGCTCTCTGCTACTGGTCTCTATTTGCTGACTTCTCCCCAAGTGTCGGTAAATATTGGAGATATTCTAGTTTTAGCTGGTGCTGTAGCATGGGCTGCTCAAGTAGTACTTTTATCAAAGTGTTCTAGACACGACCCTGTGGTCATAACTTTTTTTGAAATGTTGCCTGCAGTAGTTTTTGTTGTACCGAGTGTAAGCTACCTAGAGGCTGAGACCTTTTCTCAGACTATAGTTTTAGCAATAGTGTACTTGGCGCTAGTCTGTGGGAACAGTGCTTTTATACTGCAGGCTTATGGCCAGCGCTTTATTGCACCTGAGATAGCTTCACTGATTTTTCTGCTTGAGCCGGTATTCGCTTCAGTTTTCTCCTATATTGTTTTAAAAGAGGCACTTGAGCCGCTACAAGTCTTAGGGGCAGGGCTAATAGTAGCGGGTATGGCTATAGCAGAAATTAGTGGTTTAAAGAAAAAATCTAGTAAATTTAGCCGGTAATTCTTACTTTTTCGAAGAGTATTGAAGGAGTTATAATAGAGCCTAGTTGCGTTTTATCTGAAGCTACTTCAACTATACTCTGCATAAGTGCGTAGGCGTTTCCTGCAACCATGCCCCATCTAACTGGTTTAGTTAATTCACCATTTTCTATGAGAAAAGCTTGCCTTAGTTCTGCCGAAAAGTCTCCTGTAATCGGGTTAATGAATGTTGGTGGAAGTCGTGGAATATAAACTCCCTTCTTTACTTCACTTACTAAGTCTTCGAAAGACTTTGCTCCAGCCTCAATAATAAGATTTGTTGCAGCTATTGCGGGGAAAGGTCTACTCAGCGAAGCGTTTCCAGTGCTCTCTGTATTCATTAGTCTTGCAGTGTAGTAGTCGTAAAGATATGTTTTCAGGACACCCTTTTCTATAACTGTCTTCTTTTTCGTGGGATATCCTTCTCCATCACATGGAGCTGTTCTTACTCCACGCGGAAGAGTACCATCGTCTACTACTGTGAGCTGTTTTGACGCGACTTCTGTGTTTAAGCGCTCAGCCCAAGGAGACCTCTTTTTTCTAACGTTATCGGCGTTCGCGGCGAAAGCTATTACCGAGATTATTTGGCTGACGGCATCGGGCGCCATTAGCACTGTATATTCTCCTGGCTCTATTTTCTCGGGACTCAAGGTTTTATGTGCTAGTTCAGCTAGTTCTCCGACATTTTCTTCGAGCTTTAGGTCTTCCCAATATATTGTGCTTCTTTCTCTGAAGCTTTCCGAGCCTCCTGACTTTCCGTAGGCTGTAAGAGTAATAGAGAAACTAGCTCTTGTCTTACTGTACTCTACGTCTACTCCTTCGCTGTTAACTAAGCGCAGAGTACTTACTCCTAAGTATACTTCACCTTGAGTAATTACAGTTTTCCCGGCTTTAGCTTTCTCGACTGCCTTAAGGACATAGTCTACTACTTCAGAAGGCTCTGCTGAAGCTATTTTGTTATCGAAAATTTCAGAGACCGCTGATAGAGGCTTAGGCGAAATAAGTGTACAGAATTCAGGGTCTGGTCTAGATGTTTTCATAAAGGCTACTGCAGTTTGAACAGCTTCACGTATTCTTTCTTCAGTTAGACTATTTACTGAAGCTAAACCTACGCGCTTTTCTTTAACAACCATTACTCTGAGACTATTTTCACTTGAGGTTTCGAAGTAGACTACTTTATTGTTCTCTACGAGTACTCTCCGGAAACTACTTGATATCTCCAATACTTCTGCTTGATCGGCTTCTTTAAGTGCTTCTTTAAGAGCCTTTTCAGCCCACATCACCTACCACCTACACCCACAATCATTTCAGATACTCTAACAGTAGGGCCTCCAGTAGTCACAGGCACGTAGTCTCCAGCATAGCCTTTGCCACAGAACCCTGGCTCGAGTACAAAGTTTTTACCTACTGCATCTACTTTCTTCAATATATCGAGGGCTCTGCCTGAAATAGACACTGCTCTTAAAAGCTTCTTTAGCTCACCGTTCTCGATAAGCCACGCTTTAAGCGCAGATACCTGGAAACCTCCTCCAACAGGATCTTCCATTCCTCCTAAAGCTTTTTCAACGTAAACTCCGTGCTTAGTATCCTCGATTATTTCTTCTGGACTCCAGTTGCCTGGAGCAATAAAGGTATTAGACATTCTGACGTAGACTCGGTGTCTCGGGTCTTGTGCTCTGCCGTTTCCTGTAGACTTTACTCCCATTATGCCTGCTGTTTCTCTGCTGTGCATGTATGTTTTCAAGACACCTTTTTCTAGGAGAACTTTTCGCTGAGCTGGAACACCTTCGTCGTCGTAGAAGTAGGAGCCGTAGGCTCCCGGCACAGTAGCGTCGTCTACTATAGTCACTTCGTCTGAACCTATTTTCTTTCCTACTAGTCCGCTAAGAAAAGACTTCGCGTTAAGTATATTGTCGGCTTCGGCAGCGTGCCCAAATACTTCGTGAGCAAAAGTGCCGCTGACTCTACCATCCATGACAACAGTCATTGTCCCTCCCTTAATAGTTTCGGCAGAGAGAAGCTCTACTGCCTCTTTGCCCAGTTTTAAGCCCAGCTCGTTTATATCTAGTTCACGTATTTTCTCGTAGCCGTACTGTCCTCCAATTGCCTCATATGAGGCTTGAGTTTTCTCAGCCTCGCGGGCTACTGCCGAAGCATAGAGAAAAACTGACGGGAGTTTCTGGTAAATAGAAGCTCCCTCGCTATTTAAGTAAAGGATTTCACGACTAGAGTCGCTGTAAGTTGTTCTGCAGTTGACGATACGGCTATCAGTGTTCCTAATAATTTTATTGAACTCAAGTACAAGCTTTATTTTCTCCTCTACATCTACGTCACTAGGACTTATTTTGACTGAAACTTCCTTTGAATCAGAATAGACTTTTTCTTCAGATAACTTTACTTCGCCTCCGGCTCTACTCGCCAAGGCTTTAGCGGAGGCAATAGCTTCTCTAAAAGCCTTTTTAATAGATTCTGGTGAAAAATCGTCAGTAGACCCTATGCCCCAGCATCCTTTAACAAGTGCTCTTATACCTATAACACGTGAATTGGCTTTGTTCAGTCCCTTTAAGACACTGTTTTCTACGCTAGTCGAGAAAGAAGTCAAGAATTCTGCTCTTACGTCAATGAATTCTGCTTCACTTGAAAACTCCTCTATAGTTCTAGCCAAAAAGTCCTGCAGCTCCCTTAGCACATGAAGTACTCGTTTCTGACACTATATTAGCTTTAGCCGCGTAGACAAAAGTAGGTCTCCGCCTAACGCCATCAAGACTCTTTTTCAAAAAGCTTAAAGCATAGTAAATTTAACACAAGCATAGCAAGTATAGTTTTTATTACATTTAATTGCGAAGAAATTAGAGGTGGTGGGATGGATTCATCTAAACCTAAAATTACTATAGTTGGCGCCGGAAGTGTATTAACGCTGAAGCTGCTGGGAGATTTTTATAGAGTCGGAGATCTCTGGGGCAGTGAATTCGTTTTATACGATATAAATGAAGAAAGACTTAAAGCAATGTATACTGCTGTCAAGCGATATGTTGAGAAAACTAATGTGGATCTCAAAGTCTCTATGACTACAAATAAGACTGAGGCGCTAGAAAACGCGGATTTTGTTATAGTGGCTATTAGAGCTGGAGGACTTAAAGCGACTAAAGCCTCTATAGAGATATCCTTCAAGTATGGCGCTATACCCATTACAGGAGACACTACAGGTCCAAGCGGAATACTCAAAGCAATAACAGAAATCCCGGCAATACTAGATATCGCGTGGACTCTCGAAGATGTCTCACCTAAGGCCTTAATCTTGAATCACACTAATCCCGTGACAGCAGTCTGTACAGCTGTCTACATGGCTTCTAAAATTAGTATTGTGGGAATGTGCCACGGCTATCCTTTAACAAAATTCACTTCCGCGTTACTCGACCTCGAGTACGAAGCCTTGAAGTCTACGGTAGCTGGAATAAATCACTTAACGTGGCTTACAGAAATTACTTACAAAGGTGAAAGCATATTAGAGGAGCTTAAAGAAGCTGTAATTCAGGGCCGCAAGTGGGACGTCATAGAGAATAATCCCTATCTAGTAGGTAGACAGCTTCTAAAAACATACGGCATGCTTGTTTCTGTTTCAGATAGACATACTGCAGAATTCTTCCATTATCTTTATGACTGACTAAACGACCCCAAGATAGGTAAAGTTCTCAGAAAAATTAGCCGCGTAATAGACTATGAGAAAGGAACTTTATCTGAAGAATTTTTCCGCAAAAGAGAAGCTGCCTGGCAGAAAGTACTGAGAGTCGCTAGAGGCGAAGAAAAAGTCGAGCCCTCAGATCTCTTCTACTTAGACATCATATCGTCGATAGTCAATGATATTAAAAGAGAAACAAGAATAGCTAACATACCTAATCAATCCTATATTGAGGGAATAAAGGACGGAAGAATAGTTGAAGTACCCTGCACAGTAGATAGAAGCGGACTAAAGGGCAAGAAAGTAGGCAGATTAACTCGCCCCGTTTTAGCTATTCTAAATCTGCATTTAGAGAAATTCGAGATTCTCGCTCAAGGCATATTAGAGAAAGATAAAGAACTAATACTAGAAGCCATGGGCATCGACCCTACTACACCTTCACCCGAAAAAGCCGAAGCTATATTAAACGAATATCTCTCCGTGATAAATCCTTTCAGTAAAACCTAGCTTCAAGAGAAATAATTTCAATACTTATAGTTAAACTTTATTTTTTAAGGTTTAACTGTTTACTTGAATGTTTAGCGAAGCAAAATATGTTGTTAGAGTACATAAAAAGGGTTAATAGTGCTGCCAGCAGAGTTGCGCAGAAAATATGGCATTAAGGAGGGGTCAGAAGTAGTCTTGATAGATAATAAAGGCTACTTAATTATGATACCTAGGCGAAGTATTACTGAACTCTATGGTTCAGCTAAAGAGTACGGCGATATTATTGATGAAATGATAAGAGAGATTCACGAGGAGAGAAAGCGTGAAGTTGGCGGTTGATACTGGAATACTTTTATTAATTTAAAGGAGATCCCAGAATTAGAGAAGTTACTAAAAATTAACTAGGGGAGCTAAAGCTTATATAGCTGTAACGAACTTAACGGAATTAAGGGTTAATGAGAAAAAGAGTTTACTCTGCGTCTTTTGTACTGCGGAAGCAGGTTCTTAGCGAGAGTACTTTAGCTATTTCGGCCAATAATTCATCTACATTGCGATATGCTATGAGAATGAAATTGCTCCAAGTTATTCCTCTTATGAGAGCTGAAGTCTTGTCTAGTCTATCTTCTCTACAGTAGGCTATAACTTTCTTGCCTTTAAGAAGAGCATATGCTATTTCAAAGCCTACGCCTAAGCTAGGATAAGACACATCTGCTATGAGAACATCGCACTTGTCGAGCATCTCTAAGTCTCTCTCAAATATTTCTTTGGGCGAAGCTCCTCTCTCAATATCCAGTATTTCTTCGAGAACCCACTCAGTGAGTATTTCGCAGCCCATGGCTTTGAGTACTGAAGCTATTTTCTTATTGTCCTCTAGGTTAGAGCGATCTCCGAGCATTGGTGCTGCGAAATATACCTTAAGCACGTTAATTTCCTTCGGTAAAGCTAGTTAAAGCTTACTTTAGTGCCTCGTAAAGTATTCTTCCGTCGCATTTCTTAGGCTTCCTTAAGCCCATCAGGCGAGCCACTGTCGGAGCAATATCTGTTAGCCTAATAGGTTCCTTAAGCTTCAGTCCTTCTGCTACGCCGGGCCCTTTCATTAAGAATATTCCATTTACCGTGAAGTCTCCTAATCTAGCTCCAGGCGTGTAGTAAGCATGTGTACCGAAAATTTTCTTAGCTCTCCATATGACAGGTCCTTCCATTTCCTCTTTGCCCATTGTCTCGCTATCTAGCATTGAGACTTCTCCGTCCCAGAACTGGTAAGACGGCTTAAGGTAGTACAGTATGTCCCCTACAGTCTCTGCTTGAGGTTTACCGCCTATATAGGGATCTTCTTCTCTTCTCACAGCTAACTCGAAGGGACAGGTATTTGTCTCAGGATCTTTAGTGCTCTTCAGGACACTCAAGACCTCGTCTCTAATATCTTCATACTTACTTGGCTCAACTACTCCACCAGCTTCTCTTCCCTTCAGATTAACCCATATGTATGAAGGCTCGTAGTACGGGTAAGCTAGAGTTTTCTCCAGTACTACTCTATATCTCTTCAAGTTATCGTCCCACTTGTATTCGAGGAGACCTGCTTCGACGAGTATTTTTCTAAGCGAAATCATCTTCCATGAAGGCAAGCACCCGTGATCCGATACAACAACCACTAGTGTATCTTCATCACAGAATTTTTCTAATATTTCTCCGACGAACCTATCTGCTATTTTCCATCCCAGCTCCATTACTTCTAGGGCTTTCTCGTATTTTTCTTCAGTATATGCTGGCAGATCCTTGTAGAGATACCCTAAGTAGTGGTGATTAAGAGAATCAAATATATGGTAGTGGAGAAAACATAGCCTCCACTTCAGCTTATTGTCAATATAAGTCAAGAGCTTTAGGAGAGCTCTTGCGTTCTTAGCATAGCTTAAAAGAATAGGGTAGTTTAGGTATGCTTTATCTTCGTTAGCTACTTTTTCTAAACTAGCGTCCGGCAAAATACCTTTCTCAACGAGCTCTCTACAGAGAGTCTCTGGATAGGCCCACTTTTCGGCAGCAAATATTTCAGTGAGCTTAATTTTAACAGACTTCCCGTTCTCTGAGAGTTTCTCTAGTTTAGCTCTAAACACGCCTTTAACGCTTCCAGCTGAAGTCTCAAAAACACAGGTAAGCCAGTTACTCCACTCACCTACCTTAACTGTATGAGCAGAATTATCTTGGACAAACAGTACTGCGTCATATTTCTCGCCGCTAATGCTAATAGCATAGAACTCTATGAAGACTGTTAGCTCTTCTTCAGTGAAATCTCGGTAAAGCCACTCGCTTCCAGCAATCCTTGAGGCTTTGACGCTTAGTCTATACTTTAAGGCGGGAAGCTTACTTAGATCTAATTTTTCTTCACCGAGAAACACTAAAGGCTTTTCTTCGGGAGAAGGACTAGTGCTGTAGGTACATGAGTCTGATAAAATTTTCGGAGGAGCCCCGGGCATGTACCATTCGCCGCTAATTATCGCGCCGTGCTTTAACTCCATGCCCCATCCTGAAGGATAGTTTACTACAATAGACGGTATTCCATTTTCATCGGCTATTTTCCACAAGTATTCTGCTTTACAGTATTTAGCTAACTGGCTTCTAAATCGGTATTTTTGCCCATAGGGGAGAGTTTCTCCGGGGAGATGTAGATAGAAGCTAGTTACGCCATGTGTAGCAGTGTCTGCTCCCGTAGCTATTGTAGTCCAATTAGTAGGAGTATCTGTTGGTGGAGAGGGAACAGCTTCGGCGAAAACTCCTTCTGATAGAAGCTTCTCGAAATTAGGGAGCAGTCCCTCCTCAACATATTTCTTAATAAAGTAGGGTATTGCGCCGTCGAGACCTATAATAATAGCTTTCCTATAAACCACGATAGTAACACAGCAAATCTAAATAAAACACTAAGTCAGCGAAATATTCTTGCATACTTGAGCAGGTAAGCTAAATCTTTAATACCGCTTAGGTTATTCCCTAGCGAGAAACATGAATTTAGCTATTAAGGGAGGTAAGCCTCTGCGTACTAAGCCTTGGCCTAAGTGGCCCATATGGGATTCTCGCGAAGAAAAACAGCTTCTCGAAGTACTTCACAGCGGGTACTGGGGTATTGGAGGCAAGAAAAACGAGGAGTTCGCTAAAAAGTTCGCAGAGTATCAGGGAGCAAAATACGGAGTTACATGTGCTAACGGCACAGTAGCTATCGAAATAGCTCTCCGTGCACTCGACATAGGATACGGAGACGAAGTCATAACAACAGCCTATACATTCATGGCTACAGCTCAAGCAATACTATACGTCAACGCGAAGCCTGTTTTCGTAGATATTGAAGAAGACACCTACAACATAGATCCCTCTCAGATAGAGGAAGCGATAACCGATAGAACTAAGGCAATAATACCTGTACACGTAGGAGGAGCTCCAGCAAACATGGATGAAATAATGAAGATAGCCAAAAAATATAACCTGCACGTTATTGAAGACGCTGCTCAAGCCCATGGAGCTAAGTGGGGAGACAGAGGCGCGGGAACAATAGGAGAATATGGTACGTTCAGCTTCCAGTCGAGTAAGAATCTGACAGCAGGCGAAGGAGGAATAATACTCACTAACAGCGAAGAGCTGGCCGATAGAGCATGGTCTTATATGAACTGCGGTAGAGTAAGAAAAGGTAAGTGGTATCAGCACGTAGTGCTGGGATCAAACTACAGAATGACCGAGTTCCAAGCAGCCATTCTGTTAGCTCAGCTCGAGCGTGCAGAAGAACTATTCAAAAAGAGGGAAGAGAACGCTAGGTATTTAACTAAAAGACTAGAGGAAATTGAGGGCATTGAGCCTCTCAAGTATCCTAGTAAAGCTCGGCCAGCATACCACCTTTATATCTTCAAGTACAAAAAAGAGTACTTCAATAATCTCCCGAAGCACAAGTTTATTGAAGCAATGGTTGCCGAAGGAATACCCTGCAAACCTGGCTACATACCGCTGTACAAGATGGAGGCTTTTACAAACTTCAAGTTACCTTGCGGCGAAGGAAAGTTTGGAGACTACTGCTCGAAGCTACATTTACCAGTAACAGAAAAAGCGTGCTACGAGGAGGCAATATGGTTGCCACAGTTTGTTCTTCTGGGAGAGAAAGAAGACATGGATGATATAGCTGAGGCAATAATTAAGATAAAAAAGAATATTAGAGAACTAACTTAATGCTTTAAAACTATTTTTAATGTAATTATTTTATGTGCACCTAATTTCACTTTAATAGTGTTGCCTTCAATACTATTTAGTTCACTCACTATTTCTTCGTTCAAGTTAGTTATCCACGCTTTAGCTACTTCACTTGAGAAAGTTATTTTTGCTTCTGTTTCTTTGCCGCTAATGTTAAATAGCCTCAATATAATGCTATCGTCGTCTTCTGCTTTCTTGAAAGCGCTTACTACTGCTTCGCTGGGCTCTATTTTCATGAAAGAGTATACTGGCTCTATTTCTCCGCTGTGCGGGAAGTCTTCGTGGACTAGTACTGGTACAATGAAGTTTCGGGCAGTCTTGTAGACTTCTGCTTCAAGCCATGTACCTGAATGCGGTATAATAGAGTACTCGAAGACCCAGATTCCTATCATCTGGGAGTCTTTTGTAGGTATGTGGGGGCCTGCTCCTCCAGGTCTTGTAAGCAAATCTGATCTAGAGAGCCAGCCAATGCATCTCATTAGTGTGACGAGAATTTCTGTCTCGCCGTTCTTTTTTCTCACTTCGTATTCGGGGAGACCCTTAGTGGCCACACAGAGACCTTTCTTGCCGTCGTTTACGTCGATCCAGAGTCTAGTCGGCTGAGTAGCTATGTAAGCTTTCGTTCCGTCGCGGCGTATATAGTAGTATATGGGCTTGTTTGGTCTCTCTACTACATAGAAGTGTGTTTCAGCGAAATGTGTGTCGACATCTACGCCTACTGGAAACTTTACGCGGAGTCTATGGTCTTTCGCGTAGTTTTCTACAACTACCTTGACGTCTATTCTAGGTACTTTGCTGTAAAGTGAGACAAATACTGTTATGGGTAGCTTTACTTTTTCATTGCTCCGAGCTTTTCTGTCTTCAGTGAGACCTCTAGGTATTTCCATTACTGTTGTTACTTTAGCTGTCGCTACGTAGGGTCCTTTCTCGATTATTTCTACTGAGGCCTTGAAGTCGCTGCTTTCTACTATGGTGTCTTGGGCTGGAGGCGAATAATCGTACTCGTCTCCTATGTCGCCGCCGTCCTCGAATATATTTAAGTCTTCGTAGACAGCGCCAGTTCTCTTGTCTTCTATGCGTATAGCTCCTCCGTGGTCTTCATTGAAACTTACTTTAAAGAACTCGTTTTCAAT
>Ga0180301_10001888_pt1 | contig 16415 bp, 15 predicted proteins | sample GuaBasSediGuay16_FD_121797 | JGI IMG/M metagenome (GOLD analysis project Ga0180301, IMG submission 121797) | Subseafloor sediment microbial communities from Guaymas Basin, Gulf of California, Mexico - Guay16, Core 4569-2, 12-15 cm | ecosystem: Environmental > Aquatic > Marine > Hydrothermal... | reverse complement strand
GGATAGAGCTGCAGAGCTCTATTTTAAAGCCGGTAACTTTAAAGAAGCCGCCCCTCTTTTTAAAAAATTAAAAAACGAAGATATGCTTCTTAAGTGCTACATCAGATTGAAAGATTACTACAACTCTGCGAAACTTTACCAGAAAAGAAGAGAGTATGATTCTGCAATCTCCTCTTTTAAAATGTTTGTTGATCGGTCAGAGGAAAACCGCTCCTCTTTACTTAAGGAAGCTCAAAATTACGAGAAGAGTAATCGCACGATGTGGTCTGCACTTAGATATTCGGCACTTTCCATGCCGGAGAAGTCGGCACCGATGTTCTTCAAAAGGGGATATTACGAGGCAGCCCTCAAGGAATACCGGGTGCTCGAGGACAAAGAGGGGGAAGTGCAGTGTCTGATTGAGCTGGAACACTATTACGAGGCGGCAAATGAGCTTGAAAAACTGGGAAAAGAGGAGAAATGGGAGGAGATTGCCGCTATTCTGGAAGACTATATCTACAAGGATGGAGATTATAACAGAGGAAGGGCTCATAAACTGTTTTCCGAAGCGGAAGAAAAGATGAAAAGAAGAGCTTACTGGAGTGCTCTTGCCAGGTACCGGGCTATTAATTTCCCCGAAGGGATAATAGAAGCTTCCTTAAGGCTTGATGACGATGAGCGGATACTGCGTTATTTTTTTGACGAGGACAGGTTCGACCTCATCGAAGAGTACATTGAGCATCGTGAAAGTCTGAATCTTTCAAAGGATTTTTTGGCCTACCTGATAGATAAGCAAAGAAAGGGGATATGGTTCTTCATGGACAGTAAAATAGAAGACAGCATAATAAAGATATTTTATCTTCATATAAGAGCTTACCCCAACGAGGACTCAAGAAAGATAATAAACGATTATCTTTTCTGGCTTATCATTACTCCCCGCATTTTAATCGGATTGACAGATACATTATTTAAACTGATTCTGGAAGTTAAAAATTATAATATCGTTTTCACTATATTAGAAGATATTGAGTTTAGGCGGAGCTCACCCGACAAGCTTAAGAATTTTTTAAAACTGATCGAAAAAAGAGCCGGCGAGAATAACGATCCCAACCTTCTGGCGTGCAGTATGTATGATAAGGACAGAAAGGCCTTTAATAGTGCACTCGAAGAACTACCGGTAACCGAATTAAACTACAAACTCTTTTTAGCAAACAAGGAAAACTACCAAAGGGCTATTGATTTTCTTGTAAGTAGTGATAATTTAAAGGAAGCCGCATTGGGATGTCTTAAAAACAATGACTTTATCCAGGCTGCCTCTATTTATGAAATATCAGAAGATTATAGATCTGCTGCAAGAGTATACAGACAAATTGAATCCTACGGGGATGCCGCCCGTTGCTTTCTTAAAGCCGGTGATAAAAAAGCGGCGGCCCGGATGTACAAGAAGATGGGGAAGTTAGATAAGGCTAAAGAAATCTGGGATAGTCTAAGGCTTTCCAGGAAGAGAAAAAGTAAAGTCGATGGCGATAACCAGTTAAAGTTATTTTAACTAAGGAATAACCCCATGGAAGTAAGGGATAATCTTAGAACAAACCGATCATTACAAACTCCTGTTTTGAAACTGTACTCGAGCATAAAAACTTTCTCAATGGCTATTTTTTCAGTCTCTGTTCTTGAGATTTTCTATCTTATTATTGGACCTATAGGTAACCCTGGTGGGGGAGGAAATGTTTCCGATATTTTATTTCTCTCTCTGATAGCTGTCCACCTTTTCTGGGGCGTATCACTTATTACCAATAGAAGAAAAAACCTTTTCTTTTTTATCCTGCAAATCCCTGAGATTCTCTTTATCACCACCCTTGTGCTCTTTATTTTCTACTATACTTATGCTCTCAATGCAAACATGGACTATGTACAGAGGTTTCAGGTAACCAGCGGTAATCTAAGTCTCGCTCCTGACTCGACACTGGAGAGGGCAAATGCACTCATGAGGTTTCTTCCCTTTTTACTGTTAAACGGTACTGCACTGGCCTATTTCCGGTCAAAGAGAAAGATTCTGGCACTTACTTTTAATGGAATGGAGAGCTTTACAGGCAGGTGGGCTTTGCCCCTTTCACTTCTCTCATCCATGCTATACACCCTCTCCTTTCCCTCCTTTATAAGTCTTAAGGGGTTTTCCGAACTTGCCTGGGTTTCCCTGGTGCCCCTTTTGTTGGTGATTAAAAATACAAACTACAGGAGGGCAGTTTTTTACGGTGTAAGTTTTGGTGTGATTCATACCATGCTAACCAATTACTGGCTGGGTACTTTCAGTCTCATCTCCTTGCAATTTATTACTGGATATTACCTGCTAATTTATACACTATTTATGCTTCCGACTATATGGATATACAAACAGGCAGGAAGGCTAAGATTTCTGGTGTTTCCGGCTGCAATGGTGGTCTTCGATTATCTCAGGTCCTACGGATTTATGGGTTATCCCTGGTCGATGCTGGGTGTATCCCAGTACGATTTTATACCTCTGATTCAGATAGCTTCCCTCACGGGAGTATGGGGAGTTACTTTTATCGTTACTCTGTGCAATTCCGTCGTCGTCGAAGTGCTTGATCATTTCTTAAGACCTCTTAAAAAAGAGGGTAAACCCATGCTTCCGATTGCCCTGTTTTTTATCCTGTTCGTATTCTCTATAATACACGGATATTCAACTATCTCCCAGGAGGAATCAAAGTCAACCGATCGCACTGTTAGAATCGTATTGATACAGCAAAATACAGATCCCAGGAAGCACGATTATCAGATAGGCCTTAACAGACTAACAAGACTTACAGACCAGGCTCTTAAAGAAAGCCCCGATCCAGATCTGGTGGTCTGGTCGGAGACAGCCTTTGTACCAAATATACGTCGATGGAGTAAGTACGATCCCGAAGAACACCACCTGGCCCGGCTGGTACACGATTTTTTAAGGTACCAGAAGGAGAGAAGGATATGGCTTGTTACTGGAAACGATGACTATCTTATAACACAGGATGAAGATGGTAAAGAAATACGTCTCGATTACAATGCCTCCGTGTTTTTCTCGGATGAGGGAGAGCGACTCGAAACTTACCATAAAGTTCATCTTGTTCCCTTTACAGAGTATTTTCCTTTTAAAGAAGAACTACCATGGTTGCATGAGCTTTGCTCAACTTTGATGTTAATCTCTGGGAACCTGGTGATAAACGGACCGTGTTTAATCATCCCCTGTTCTCTTTCTCCACTCCCATCTGTTTTGAAGACAGTTTTCCGGGAGAAGTGAGAGAGTTTGTGCTGGCAGGGGCGGATATGATAATAAATCTTTCCAACGACTTCTGGTCTCTCACAGAAACGGAGGCCAAACAGCACTTCATAAACGCAAAGTTCAGGGCACTAGAAACAAGAAGACCTCTTTTAAGGGCTACCGCATCGGGGTTGACCTCCTATGTGGATACTACCGGAACACTTAAGGCGGATGCTCCCTATTACGAGGAATCCTTTATTGTCGTGGATGTTCCTTTAAAGGAGCACACCAATACCCTGTATCTAAAGTGGGGTGACTGGTTTCCGCTTATGCTGGGTTTAGCTCTTGGGATACTTTCATTGCTTTATTTTATAAGATGGATTATAGGCCCTGTTGAGAAAGGCGCTAATATTCCCTATCGATAATTATGCGCCAGGCTGAGGCCGTCTCTGACAAGGGGGGGACCTTTAATGAATAAAAAATTCATAGAAGAAGAAGTTACCATCCTGACTCCGATAAAAATAAGGGGAACAATATCGTTCCCCGAAGAAATAAAAATATCACCAGCCGGAGAACCCCATAAAAATGCTCAATGTCCTGCAATCCTCTTTATTGGAGGTTCGGGCGAGGTCGACAGAAACGAGAATCATAGAAAAGTAAAGATCAATACCTTCAAGCTCCTTGCAGAAGTAATAAATGATGCAGGATTAGCAGTACTAAGATACGATAAGAGAGGAGTAGGTGAGAGTGAAGGCAACTATCTGGAGACAGGTTTCTGGGATTTCGTATTCGATGCCGAGAAGGTATTGACCTTTTTAAAGTCTTATCATGGAATAAATCCGGATAAAATATATATTCTTGGCCACAGCGAGGGGGCGATTCTGGCAGCAGTGGTAAATCAAAAAAATCCAGTACATGGGCTCATACTGATATCAGGTGTTGCAGAATCCTTAAGACAAACTATAAAGAGGCAGAGTGAGATGGCGCTGTGGGAGCTTTCAAATACAGGAGGCTTAAAGGGATTTTTATTTAGAGTTTTAAACCTAAAAGAGAAAGCACAAAAGAGAATAGAGAAACTTCACAATAAGATACTGGATTCCAATGCAGCGGTTATGAGGGTTGGATTTAAAAAGATAAATGCAAAATGGATGAGAGAACACTTCCTCTACAACGTAGAGGAGGCACTCAAATGTGTAACCTGTCCGACTCTGGTAATTGCCGGTGATAAGGATATCCAGACTCCCCCCGAGCAGGCAAAAACAATCGCAGAATTGGTAAAGGGTAAAGTACAATGGCATATAATAGAAGATATGAATCATATTCTTCGTGAAGAGAGGGGGAAACCTTCGATTCTCAGCGCTTTTAAACGATACAGGGAACAGGAAGCCGAGCCTTTACACCACGAGTTAGTGGAGCTCCTTAAGAGCTGGCTCATGGAAGAGGCAAAAAATGAGTAGCATGGAAAACAAAGTCTGTCTTATAACCGGTGGAAGTTCGGGGGTTGGAAAGGCGGTCGCCACCGGCCTGGCGGAGTTGGGTGCAAAGGTTATACTGGTATGCAGAAGTGAAGAGAGAGGAGAGAAAACACTGGCGGAGATAGCGGAGCGCTCGGGAAACAACAACATCGATCTGATAACTGCCGATCTATCTGTTCAAAATGCTGTACGCAATCTGGCGGAAGAGGTTAAGGGAAGAGTCACGAGACTCCATGTTCTTTCAAATACGGCAGGTATTCTGGTGTGGAGAAGAGAAGAGACGCCCGATGGAATAGAGAAAACTCTGGCTGTGGATTACTTAAGCCATTTCTTGCTTACAGGTTTATTACTGGAGTTGCTCAAGAGAAGTGCCCCCTCAAGGATTATTACCGTAACAGGAGGTCCGTCTATTTTAAAGAAGGCCCGGGTTAAGCTCGAAGATTTACAGTATAAGAAAAACTGGAGTGGTATCAAGACTGCGATCCAGGCCGCTTTGTGCAGGGAAATTTTTACGGTTGAACTTTCTAGAAAAATTGAGGGAAGTGGTGTAACCGCCAACTCCTTTCATCCGGGGCTGGTTAAGTCAAATCTGGGAAGAAATCTTCCGCAAGTGATACGCTTTTTTGCAAACTTTCTACAGCTTTTCCTCAGTGAGAAGTGTGAAACCGGTGTGTATCTTGCAGCATCTCCCGAGGTAAAAGGGGTAAGCGGAAAGTTTTTTGTTAATAAAAAACCTGTAGATATAGATTTTAAAGGTTATACTCCTGAAATCGGGGGGAAACTCTGGAGATTGAGTGAGGAGCTTACGGGATTTAATTATTAATCTGTACATCCTGTATTTATGAGACTGCTAAAGGTCTAAACATTATAATCTAACATCAGAAGGGAGAGAAAACATGACTCTCATGGAATGGAGTAACATATATTCCGTGAGTATTAAAGAGCTGGATGCCCAGCATAAAGACTTGTAGAGCTTATAAACGAACTTTACAGAAAGACAATCGAGCAATTTTCAAAGGAAGGAACCAATGTGAAGGAGCTTATCTTCTTTTTACAGAACTGGCTGGTAAATCATACTAAAGTTACAGACAGAAAGTATTCCGGTTTCTTAAACAACAGGGGAATATGTTAAAGGGTTCAACAGATTGGATACAGGAGAGTATCTGGAACTTCTATACAAAAAGTACCATAAGCCTCAATATATTCCACCCGATCCGCTGGAGTTTCCCCGAAAATATTCTAATCGGGAAGACAGAGAAATAGTAGCACTGATCGCTTCTTCGCTGGCAATGGGCAGGGTGTCAGGTATAAAAAAGGCGGTAGATTCGGTGCTTACTCCGTTGAGCTCTCCCAGGGAGGCCCTGCTCAACATCTCTGAAGGAGAGTTTAAAAAACTCTACAGGAACTTCTCCTATCGCTTTTTCAGGGGGGAGCATATCTCTGCTTTACTAACCGGAATAGCAGAGACGATCAGGGAGTACGGCACTCTGGAGTCGTGTTTCATGGAAGGATATCTTAAGTCACAAAAGAGTGGCTCTGAAAATCTCTTTCCGGCACTCGAGAGGTTTGTAAGGATCTTATCGAAGAAAAGCGGTGGAGATATGGGTTTTATTCTCCCGGCACCGGAGAAGGGTGGAGCATGCAAAAGACTTAACCTATTTCTCAGATGGATGGTTCGCTCAGACTCTGTGGATCCTGGGGGATGGGTGGAACTCAATCCGTCAGCCCTCTTAGTACCTCTGGATACTCATATGCTTAAAAACGGAAGAGCCCTGGGACTGACATCGAGAAGACAGGCAGATAGAAAAACTACTCTTGAAATTACAGAATCCTTCAGGAAATTCGATCCGGAAGATCCGGTACGCTACGACTTTTCCTTAACGAGACTGGGTATCCATCCTACAGTAAGGTCCAGGGATAACCCGTTTATGCCAGCAGGATTTTAGAATAAACATTATTATAATAGTGGTAATTGCAATTTCTAGGGTAATGTTTTAACATGCCGATAAAAATAAGGGAGAAAGAGATGAAAAAAGAGAAAAAATCCAGCATCTTGAAGAAGATAACTTTTTTAGTGGGATTCACAGGCGTCTTTATAGTGTTGATTCTGGCAGTAGTTTTCTTCCTTTTTTCACGAATCGACGGATTTGCAAATGCAATAGATGTATCCGGTAGTCAGAGAATGAGAACTATTCTGTTGGGCTACTATTGTGCATCCTATGTTAATGCAATACAGGAGGGTGATAGGGGAAAGGCAGAGGAGTTAAAGGGCAGAATCCAGAAAGAGATTGAAACATACGAAAGATTTAAGAATGGACTCATAAATGGGGATAAAGAACTCGGATTGGGAAAGACAAAGAGTGATGAGATACTGGACTTGATTGCCTCCTGGGAGGAGGAATGGAGATCATTTAAGGCTGCCATATCATCTATAATATCTCCGGGTACATCCTTAAATCAGATGAAAAGATATCTGGGAGAGGTAGAAGTTGGCAGAGCCGTACAGTTAAAAGACACCATCCACAGGGTAGTAGTTGCATATACCGAACTTTCCAATTTAAGGGCAAATAATATAAAAATGCTACTTTTTGTAATCATCTGTATTGTTATTCTGGCAACTCTGATTATAAGTGTGAGTATAAGAGCAAACCTTAAGCCCGTGAGAAATCTTGTCGAGGTTGTTCATTCAATCGAAGAAAAAGATCTTACCATGCGCTCAAAAGTTGCTTCCAGGGATGAGATTGGACAAATAGGAGAGGCACTTGATAAAATGTTGGATACCCTGGATGAGTTTATAAGAAGTATGAAAGAAGCCTCACGCAATGTGGAGCATGCCAATGAAGATTTAATCTCTTCTGTGGAAGAATCGGGAGCTACTGTGCAGGAGATGGTATCTTCAATAAACAATGTACACAAAAGCCTGGAGAGACAGAATGAGGTTATTGAGGATACGGTAAAGGCAGTAAAACACATGGCAGGGCTTGCAAGAAACATAAAAGAACATGTAGAAGATCAGTCCAGCGCTATTGAAGAGAGCTCGGCAAGTATGGAGGAGATGGCCAGTTCGATAAGTGCTGTGAGCAAGAATACGGAATCTGCAAGGCATATAAGCGAAAAGCTTTCCAGTATAGCCAAGGGAGGGGGGGAGAAGATCAAGGCCACAGTTGAAGCGATAAAAGAGATTCAGCAGGCATCCTCAAAAATACAGACCTCTGTAATGGGGATAACCAAAATAGCCGCTACAACCAATCTCCTCTCCATGAATGCCTCTATAGAGGCCGCACATGCAGGAGAAGCAGGAAGAGGTTTTGCGGTAGTAGCGGAGGAGATAGGTAGTTTAGCAGCCGATTCTGCAGGAGAAGCCGGTAAGATAAAGCAGATTGTTACAGAAACTCTGGAAAAAATCGAGAAAGGGACAGAGCTATCGACCGAAGCGGGAAGAGCTTTTAATGAAATTATGGAAGACATAGAGCGGACGGTCGAGATCAATACAGAAATCGCCAATGCAATGCAGGAACAGAAGGCAGGTATAGATGAAATTGTGGAATCGATTCAGCATCTGGTCGATCTCTCGATACAGATAAAAAAAGCAGTAGAAGAGGAAGACAGTGGAAGCAATGAAATGCTTAATGCAATAGAGAAACTAAAGAATCTGGCTTCCGAGATCTTGCATGCTTCCATGGAACAGAAAGCCGGAGGAGACGAGATGCTTCAGGCGCTTAAAAATTTAAGGGATTTGGCGGAAAGAAACAACAGTACGGTGGAGGTATTAAACAGCAAGATAGGGCAGTTTAAAGTCTCATAACCTATAGAGGAATTATCAACGAGGCGCGTATACATTGTGATAGACAATTGCTCCAGGAGGGACGGAGCTTGTTATCCATGTATTACCTCCGATAATAGCACCCTTACCGATAACCGTTTTACCACCCAGAATAGTGGCGTTTGCATAGATAATAACATCATCCTCAATATCGGGATGGCGTTTCTCCCCCTTTCTGGGCCTGCCGTTTTTATCGAAAGGAGAGAGGGCTCCAAGGGTTACTCCCTGGTATATTTTAACGTTTCTACCTATACGGGTAGTCTCCCCAATTACCACTCCGGTTCCATGATCGATAAACAGGCCGGGACCTATCTCTGCCCCCGGATGTATATCAATACCGGTATTGGAGTGAGCTCTCTCGGTCATTATTCGGGGGATAATAGGAACTTTTTCTCTGTACAGCGTATGAGCTATGCGATAAGTGGCTACGGCATCTATATAGGGGTAGCTTAAGACAATCTCGTCCATGGAGGTTGCTGCAGGATCGCTCTCATACCCTGCCTTTACATCCTCTATTAGCATCCTTCTTATTGAAGGAAGAGATTCAAGGAGTCCGAACAGTATTGCGTATGCCCTGTCATCACAGCCGCAATGATCGCACTTATCGTCTTCACACCGGTAGTGTAAAACTTCTTTGATGTGTTTCTGAAATTTATAGATTATATGCTGGATAATATCGCTTAGAAAAAGGGCAAGCTCATCTTTCGGAACCTGCTCCTTGCTATAACGTGCGGGGAAAAGGATAGAGAGTATACAATCGAGCATCTCGTAGATCTCTGTTCTACCAGCCAGACCAAGGTGGTCTCTTGTTTCTACATTACATTCGTTAATTATACTCTCTTTTAGCTCCTTTATGAGACCGGGAATAATATTGTTTATCTGATTGGTTATCTTCATTAATCTTACAGTTGTTTATTCTCAACATTAAAACCTTAAAAGTCAAGAGTCCGACATACCCTTTTGACAACCCTTCCGGTCTTAATATTATCTTTTGTCAAATGTGTAGACCTGGCTCCCCTCTCTTTACATTTCTTTCTTTTGCTTGACAAATCTTACGAAATATCCTATATTAATGGTGTGATATCTTTCGAAAGGCAAGAAGAAATACTCAAACTTCTTGAAAGTAAAGGCAAAGTTACAGTAAATGAGCTGGCTCGTCTTTTTAATGTTTCCAAGGTAACCATTAGAAGTGATTTTGAATCTCTAGAAAACAAGGGCTTTCTTATAAGAACCCACGGAGGGGCGATAAGTGCAGAAAATCGCAGGCTCATCCGCATGGTATCCAGAACTATTGATGAGTTTAAAGAGCAGAAGGACGGGATCGCCAGGCAAGCAGTCTCTCTTATCCAGCCGGGCGCAACAATAATTATCGATTCAGGAAGTACTACTGCATATCTGGCCAGATATATAAAAGAGATGCAGCTCACTGTAATTACAAACTCTCTTCTTGTTTCTCAAGAGTTGTCCCATTGCGATAACATAGAGTTACTCATATCTGGTGGAGCTTTAAGGCGTCCCTCAATGGCCATAATCGGTGAAGCGACCCGGTTTTTCTTAAGCCATCTGAATGCTGATCTATTGTTTCTGGGGGCTACCAGTTTTTCTTTTCAGAAAGGGATCAGTTGCACCAACCTTATAGAAGCAGAAACCAAAAGGAGTATGATAAAAAGTAGTGAAAAGGTGTGCCTTCTTGCAGATTCTTCAAAAAAGGGAAAGGTTTCCATGGCTCATGTCTGTGACTGGGAAGATGTTGATATTTTCATAACCGACTCGCTAAATATCGAAGAGAAAGAAGCTCTTCACGAACTGGGAGTCGAAGTGATAGTAACTACAGAGAAAAGTATTACGCCTGTCATACAGGACGAATAATTTATAAAAATTTTCTAAGGAGGACTTTAAAATGGAAAAAAAATCTTTGTTTCTATTGATCTTTACCCTGGTGTTTATTCTTTCCAACTATGCAGAAGGTCAGAAAGAAGAGGTTTGGCCTGATCCCGAAAAAAGTATTACTGTGGTTGTCCCTTACAGTGCCGGCGGTGGAACCGATCTGATCTTCCGTCCCCTTGTAGAAGAGATGAAGAAGTTCACCGAGGCTAACATTATTGTCAGTAATATAAGCGGAGCCGGAAGTTCGAAAGGGACAAACGAAGTGTTAAACCTCCCGGCCGATGGATACACTCTACTGGCAAGCGGGACTCACACGGTATCCGCTACTCTCCAAGGGCTCACCGACGGATATAAAGAGCTGGAAGGTATAGCAGGACTGAATTGGGATCCTTTTATTGTAGCAGTATTGAAGGAAAAGCCCTGGCAAAACATGCAAGATCTTGTAAGTGCAGCTAAGAAAAACCCAGGGACGATCAGCCTTGGTAATGCCGGAATGGGTGGTGCTACCGGCGTAGCCTCTGTAGGTATGAATCTTGCATTCGGAGGAGTCTTTAATGTAACTCCTTTCAACGGCGGTAAGGATCTTCGGGTCAATGTGTTGGGCGGTCACTGTGATGTGGGAATTTTCTCCCAGTCGGAAATACTGGCTAACCAGGATAAACTTAAACCCTTGGTCATACTCTATAACGAACGAAGCAGGCTTAAAGATTTGAACGGTGTTCCCACCCTTAAAGAGGCAGGTTTTGAGAACCTTGATGTGCCGGGCGGCTCTTTCCGTTCGATCTCTGTTAAGAAAGGTACGCCCGAGCATATCAAGGATAAGCTAATAGAAATTGTAAGGCAAGCGTATAATTCGCAAACTTATCAAAACTTCATGAAAGAGAACGGGCTTATACTTGCCTACTACGAAGGAAAGGAGTTGGATGAGTATTTTAAAAAAATCGAGCAGGCATATATTACTATAATGAGGGAAGCGGGTCTACTCAGGTGAGATAAAATACCACCCGGTACTGGATAAAGTCCGGTATACCGGGTGGTCAATAAATTGTGATTAAGCACTGAACATAAATCCATCCAAGGTAAAATTTGGTTAAAATAATAAAACTTAAGGGGGGCTAACAGCACTGAGTAAAAATGGGATTATCGATTCGAAGGTTAATAGCATTGGTTTTCATAGCTTTCTCTGTTTTTTATATCATTTTCAGTTTTTCAATTGAAAGCCGTCGAATGATAGGTGATGAAAAGGGATGGGACCCCGGATCACGAGCTATTCCTGTGGGAACGGGATTTATAATGCTGGCTTCATCTCTGTATATCTTCACAAAAGAGGAGAGAAAGAGAGAAGAGAATAAAGAAAAGATAAAACCGGAAACAAAGAGAGTCATATTAATTAATTTGCTTTTATCCTTCCTCTACGTTTTTCTTTTCAGGAGGCTCGGGTTTATTCTTTGTACTACTGTTTTTATTTATACCCTTGTTTATTTCAACAGAATAAAGAATGTTCAGATAAAACTTCTTCCGGAATACCTGACAGGACTTACAGCAGGCACTATTTTCACTTTACTCATTTATTCACTGGGAAGGTTCATAACCCGCTATCTCTATTCCTGGGGTAGAAGTACCGATATTTCTCTGTTTACGAATAGTAATTTTTCAGCAGGTATTACCTTTTTTATTCTGGCTGCAATATTCCTGATTGCCGTTTTTCTTCTAAAAAGATGGAGAAAAAACAAAAACCACATGCTTTTTCCGATTTTTATTGCAACAGGGGTAACAGAGATTATTTATCTGGTATTCGGTCAAATTTTTATGGTAAGTTTGGCAAAGGGTGTTATTTTCTGGTGAATGACAAGGCGAAACAGGCGGCGCTATTTGCAGGCATCTTATGACTTTGTTAAAATCGTTTGCTTCGGAGGAATATATTGGCACCGTTAATCGAAGGGTTCACACAAATATTTAATACTCAGACTATTCTGTTGGTTGCTATGGGTGAGGTGCTGGGGATAATCCTGGGTAGTTTACCAGGTTTAACAGCAACCATGGGAATAGCCCTGATGCTGCCCATAAGTTTTAAACTTTCCCAGGCTGCTGGAATGGCTCTTCTGTTGGGTGTTTATTGTGGGGCTGTTTCAGGTGCTTCAATTCCTGCAATTCTTCTTGGAATACCGGGTAATCCAAATGCCATTGCCACAGTGTACGATGGACTTGCAATGACTCAAAAGGGGCTTGCAGGTCAGGCTCTAGGTGGAGCTGTAATAGCCTCCTTCCTGGGGGGAATAGGAAGTCTAATTCTTTTAATGACGTTCTCACCTTTAATTGCCCGATTTACTTTACTCTTCGGACCTGCGGAAAGAGCATGCCTGGCACTGGTAGGTCTTACAATTATTGCTTCTGTCTCCTCCAGGAACCTGTCCAGAGGAATCCTCATGGGTGCATTCGGACTTACCCTTTCGCTTCTGGGTACGGATCCCTTTTCCAGTTCCCTTCGTATACCTTTTCCCCGGCTTTTCGCAAAAACCCCCCTTTCCAGCGGAATAAATCTCATTCCTGCACTTATTGGTCTGTTTGGTATATCCCAGGCCCTTTTAGACCTGGAGAGAATAAAAGAGGGTATGATAGCTCCCAAACAAGTTAAAATGGAGAGATTCTTCCCGTCTCTGGGAAAAATTGTGAGGATGTGGAGGATCATTCTCGAGTCGATAGGTATCGGGACAATGATAGGTGCCATACCTGGTACCGGCGCATCTATCGCTGTTTTCTTGAGTTACGAAAGGGCAAAAAAAGTAACCCGGAGATCAAAAAAGCTAAACCAATTGGGAAGCGGATGTCTGGAAGGGGTGGTTGCACCTGAAGTTGCAAACAATGCTGTAACCGGTGGAGCTCTGATTCCGGCTCTTTCCCTGGGTATTCCGGGTGATTCCTCAACTGCAGTCCTTTTAAGTGCACTTCTGATAAAAGGTGTTGTCCCGGGATACCAGCTTTTCAGCCAGAATCTTTATCTGGTTTATGCTATTTTCTTTGCCCTTTTTCTCTCCAATGTTTTTATGCTTACCTTTCAATACTTCGGAGTTAAATGGTTTCCCCGTGTTCTCTCTGTTCCCATCGCCGTTCTGGTTCCGGTTATCCTGGTACTTTCCATGATAGGCTCCTACGCAATCCAGGGCAGAGCTATTCTTGCTGCAACTTTTGATATGGGGGTAGCTCTGATACTCGGGGTTATAGGTTATTTCCTGAAAAAGGGGGATTACCCTATAGCTCCCATAGTTTTGGGAATTATCCTTGGGGGGATGTTTGAAGAGAACTTCCGGAGAGCCGTAAAACTTGCAGAGGGCAATTATCTTGTGTTCTTTACCAAGCCGATTTCTCTGGCATTTATCGTTCTATCTTTGATATCGGTTGTTTTACCATTATTAAGACAGAGGAGGAGAGGTGCGTGAACATTGTCTTCTTTGGTACGTCGGGTGGAGTACAAAGTGCAGAGGATTCTAATGTCTCCTTTTTAATTCTATATCAGGGTAATTCCATTCTGGTTGATGTATCCGGTAGTCCCGTACAATCTCTTAAAAAGGTGGGTATTAATCCGCTTGAACTTGATTGTGTTGTTATTACCCATGAACATACCGATCATATCTATGCTTTACCCTCTTTAATACATAACCTCTGGTTAATGAAAAGAGAGAAACCTCTTACTATTATAACTAACACAAGTACAGAAAGAAAAGCAAAAGAGCTATGTAATTTATTTTCCCTTCTTTCCAGGGAGGCCCTCTTTCCAATGAAATGGGTTTCAATTGAAGAAGGAAAACATGTAGTTGAACCCGGTGTAGAGATTTCCCTTTTCCCGGTAGTTCATTCTGTATCTACTTCTGGATTAAAAATATCTACTTCTTATTCTTCTATCGTATATTCGAGCGACACGAGCCCTTGTGAAAAAGTGGGTTTGTATGCAAAAGGGGCAAAGATGTTGATTCATGAGAGTTCTGGAAGCGTGGGAGAAGAGAATGTATTAAACAAATCCGGTCATTCTTCGGCAAGACAGGCCGGCGAGATAGCAGAAAGGGCTGGAGTAAAAACTCTGGTCTTGTGTCATTTTGACTTCAGTAAGAGAGAGTACTCTACTGAGCAAGCCATTAGTGAGGCAAAATCGGCTTTCAGGGGTCTGATCATAATACCGGATTCTTTTAAGAGTTATTTAATTTAGCTAAAGGTATTGGATAAAATGGGAAAGAAAAGAATAGCTGTAGTATTTGATTTCGATGGTACACTTATCGACTCTCGAAATATAAAAAAGAAAAATTATGTAAAGGCCTTTGAAGAGATTTTTAATACCGGGGAAGCGAATCGAAAAATTATCGAAGAATCTTTCGAACGGACTGCAGGAGCGAGCCGTTTCTTTCAACTCTCCCATACACTTTCCGCTTTAAATATTCAGGCTAAAGACGAAGAAAAGCAAAGATGGAGCAATGTATATTCATCTATCAATAAAAAAGAGTTAAAACAACTGTCGGAGTTTCCCTCGGTTAGAAAGGTACTTGATCAACTGGGCAAAAATGGGTATGAGCTTTTTCTAACTTCCGGAGTACCTTACGAAGAATTAATACATGAGATAGAGATAAGGGGTTTAAGAGAATATTTTAAAGAGATAAATGGAGGAGGAAAGTCAAAATTCCTTAAAGAGATAAAAAGAAAAGGTTTCGATCATATTCTATTGATAGGGGATACGGATTACGATAAAAAAACAGCAGAAGATGCAGGAGCTTTGTTCTACAAGGTAGAGTCCGATAAGGAAATATCGGCTCTTCCTGATTTTTTATTGTTCTTATCGAAATAGAGCCGACCTACTATTAATCTTTCCAGTCTACCAGGATTTTTTCATTACCGATTTTTTCTTTTATGATATCGACAAGGCGTAGAAGCTCTTTTTTGCAGCAATCTACGGTTTTGCCGCTAGTAAGCCTCTCATTTAGTTCGTCTGCAAACTGGGATATTGTAATTTCCTTCTCGGCCATAATATCACCTCTATTGAAATCTGTCCGGTGGACTCCAGTTATGCTATTAAATCCCCAGATCTTGTTATTTTAACAAGATTTTTTATTTGGTTGCGGCTACGCTGCGCTTGGACATGCATTACAGTAATAGTCAAAGGGGGAGTGAACTTTATGGCATACTGTACAATCGAGCTCCCCCTCATGAGACATATGGGGATTGCGGTCTCCCCATTTTTCTTATGTAAGCAGTGCCAGGGCACTGTAGGTTTTTTCATGACAGCTTAAGCAGGTTTCGGTGGTGGGTTTTTCAGGAACCTCATTAGAAGCCGGTAACTCCCCGTGGCAATCCTCGCAAACTACATCGTTATCAAGATGAGTTTTATCAAGAAATAGCGATTCTTTGACGCTTACCTGTATTTCTGCTACTGACCTTCCTTTGGGTTTTGGAGCTGCTACAAGCTCTGTATCATCTTCAGTTTCTTTATCTTCGGCAGCTTCATCCTCAAGATCAGTTTCTAAAGAGTAATTTAACCATAAATAGAAGATTGTTCTTTGCCTGTCTGGCCAGGTTGGATATAACATTGACCTGAACTCCAGGAATCTTAGACAAATTGTTTGCTACCTCCTCCAGCCTGGTATCTTCCTCCACGGTGACAAGAACAGCACCAACCAGATTGTTGGGGGTATAGCCTTCATCCCACAAATGGGTAAGGTATGGGCTGTTTGCCGCCACCTCTATTGTGTCATTTTTCAAAATACTGACCCCCCTAAATTCGCAATACTGACCCCCTGAAAATCGGTAAGTTGACCCCCTCTATAAAAAAGTAATCCTCCTGTACAGGAGGAAAATATGGATAAGAGGGAGACATCAATGTACAAATTAGAGGACATTATCACTGAGTTATTAAAAGGAACAGCAATTAAAAAGATTGCACGAATGCAAAAGATTTCGAAAAACACAATCAAACGCTATAGAAGTCTTTTAGAAGAAATTCTGCAATCCCAGC
>Ga0180301_10001887_pt1 | contig 16421 bp, 15 predicted proteins | sample GuaBasSediGuay16_FD_121797 | JGI IMG/M metagenome (GOLD analysis project Ga0180301, IMG submission 121797) | Subseafloor sediment microbial communities from Guaymas Basin, Gulf of California, Mexico - Guay16, Core 4569-2, 12-15 cm | ecosystem: Environmental > Aquatic > Marine > Hydrothermal... | reverse complement strand
CATATAAAGAAATATATGAACTAATGGCAAGCCGTGGGCTAGGTATTAAAATTATTGATGAGTTAAGAGATAAGGGATTTTTAGAGGAAATAAATGGAGCATTAAAGCCAAGAAAGTGGATAACATTATATAAGAAGATAGTTTAAGATAACAATATCTTCCTGAAACCTGGACGGCATAGCAAATAGTTATATAACTACTTAATTACATGATCGTTATGGGATTAACTACTATTAGCTTAAAACAATCTACTAAGAAAGCTATGGAGAGAGCTAAAAAATTATTATGAAGTTAAATTAGGTAGGAGTTTGTCATGGGATGAATTTATCCTGCTATTATTATCTTCTAAAACTAATTTAATTAAATAGAGATGTATCGATATTGGAATTGAATAGTGAGGAAGCAAAAATATTAATTGATTTATTAGAGAAGGGTAGAAAGAGTTGAAGCCAACATGTATTGACACAAGCATCTTAGATATATAGATCTTAATAGAAGTCAACTATATTTAACGGAAATAACTGTCTATGAGCTAGGGGAATGGAGGTTATAGATGGAGATATAGAATATGCGAAGATAATACTTGAGGATCTCTTTAAAATACCATACATTAGTAATGATGTAATTAAATTAGCTTCAAAAATTTATAGTCAACTATGTAGGAGGGGAGAGCTAATACCTAGTCCAGATGTAATAGTTGCATCTATATGTATAGTAAATGAAATACCATTAGCTACATATGATCAACATTTCAAAAGGCTTATAAATTTTGAGTTAAAGTTACGTAATTCAATACAGGTAATTAGTGAATTAAAGAGGAGACAAGACAGTAATAAGTTAGGGGATTAATTATAACCTTTTATCTAGGAGCATTGATTATACTATTTTTAACCTTTCTTAAGTATATAGAGTGTTGAGGTTTAGGGTCTTTGCTTATATTTAGGGTTAAGTGGCTTAGGGCAATAGACTATAAGCTATTAAAGTCTTTAGCTGATTTCATAGGCTATGATAGTAATCTTAATCTTTACGTATATAGGTTAAACCCTGTTAAAGCTGCAAGAATAGGTTTAGGTAAGGTTCTCGAAATAGCTAATAAATTGAATATTTATATACCATTAGATGTTAGAAAGCTTATTAAACAATTAAGTGATAAGGGTGTAGATGCTTACTTTATTCTTGAAAAACCTGACATAGTATTGTATACTCATAGTACTAGGCTTATAGATAGATTGAGAGAAGAAAATTTAGTTAAATGGGATGGTAGGACTGGTACTTTTAGGTTAAAACCTATAGATTTACATAAGGTCCTAAATATAGTTGTTAATGAAGGATTAAGATATGATTTGGGTTTTAAACTTGATTATAGGCTATCTTTTACTCCTAAGTTAAGAGTTAGGTTAAGAGATTATCAGGTTAAGGCTTTTAATTCATGGGTTAATGGTGGTTGTAAAGGGGTTATTGCATTACCTGTAGCTGCTGGTAAGACTATTATTGCTCTTAAGGCGATTGAATACCTTAAAGTTAGAACATTAATTCTTGTACCAACAATTGACTTATTAAATCAATGGTATGAAGTACTTATTAAAAAGCTAGGTGTTCCAGTAAATAAAATTGGAGTTTTTGGTGGTGGTAGAAGAGAGGTTAATGAAGTAACTGTTATGACTTATGATTCAGCTAGTATAAACTTAGAAAATTATCCTACATATTTTGGATTAGTAGTTGCTGATGAATGCCATCATGCTGTTAGTCCAAGTTATAGGAAAGCACTTGAATTAATTACAGCACCTTACCGCATGGGATTAACTGCAACACCACTACGTAGTGATGGATTACATAAGTATTATGGTAAAATAATTGGTGGAGTAATATATAGGATAGAGCATAGGGTTCTACAAGAAGAAGGATATCTTGCAAAACACCGTGAAGAAAGAATATACGTTGAGCTATCAAGTAGTGAATTAAAAGAATACTATAGGTTAATGAACGTATACTTAGATTATTGTAGAAGAAAGCTACCTGAAATAAGAGATCCTAGGTTAAGGTTTAAGAAGGTATTAGAGCTTGCAGCTAAAGATCCTGAAGCAAGAGAGGCTCTTAGAGCTAAACATAAAGCTAGACAAATAGCACTTAATGCTGAAAGAAAAATCAAAGTAGTTGAAGAACTATTAAAGAAGTATCCTAGTGAAAAAGTAATTATCTTTTCAAGATATACTGATATTATTCGTGAAATATCACGTAGATTCCTAATACCAAGAATACTACACGATACTCCAAAAGATGAAAGAAAGGAATACCTTAAATTATTTCGTGAAGGTAGGATTAGGGTTCTTGCAACAGCTATGGCACTTGATGAAGGAGTTGATGTACCAGATGCATCAATGGCAATAATAATTAGTGGTACAGGTTCACATAGAGAATATGTTCAAAGACTAGGAAGAATACTAAGACCTAAAGAAAAAGAAGCACTACTAATAGAATTAATAACTAAGAAGACGATAGAACCATCACTAGCAAAGCGTAGAAGAAAATTCCAAATATTTCTAGAAGAAGAGTAGAAGGAGAACTATACATGACCTATGGTAGGAAAAATCTTAAACTAGAATTTCATCAAGGAATAGCAATACCATACTACCTCGATAAAAAGAGGGATGAGGAGCTTATAGGAGATGTTATAGAATTCTATGAATCTAACATAGGTAAACCTTATGGTAGTATTGACTGGGAATACCTAAGAATAATAATTGGTGATGATAGATTATATAATGCTTTAAGAAAGGTTATGAGAATATTTTATAGGCCTAGAGATGTAAAGTTAAAGCCTATAGTTAATCCTAAATCACTAAGACTTAGAATATTTCAATTAGTTAATGAAAAATATGAGGGATTTATCCCATCAGATCTTAGGGATAAGGCGTTAGAGGAGATTAGGAGGGAGTTAAGGATAGGTTATGATATTGATGAAGTACTATGGTGTGATGATGTTAATGAATTACCATTAACTAGGGTTAGGGAGGTTACTGTAGATGAGGTTGTTAAAGCATTTAACTTTGAAACAATAGATACCGTATGTGTAAATTCATCAAAGATAATCATTGAGTGTTCTAGGAGCGAGAAGTTACTTGGTGTTTTAGCTAAAAGCATTGGTAGGTATTGTAAACTATATGGACTAGTATATGATATGAGGTATGTTAATGAATTATTTAGGGCTACTATTGAAGGACCACGTAGCCTCTTTGGTAAGCCTACAAGATATGGTACAAGGCTATCATTGCTCTTAACAAAAACACTACCAATACTATACTCAATGAAAAACTGGAACGTAAAAGCAATAATGTATACTCAACGTAAAAGAATAAACGTACAAGTATTATCAGATAATCTTAAACCAGAACTAGGAATAGTAAGTGAATTAACTGTTAAAGAGATATTTGATAGTAGGATAGAAGAAATAATATATAGGATATTAAAAACAACAAAACTCCATATAACTAGGGAGGAAGAGCCAATAGCACTAGGAGATCTAATCTACATACCTGACTTCAAGGTACGTACAAGTAAAGGTGTATTCTATATCGAAATAGCTGGTTATTGGAGAAAGGAGTATGCTGAAAAGAAAGCCTACAAGTTACATGAAATATCGAAGATCATGAAGAACATGATACTAATTGCTGATGAGAAACTTAAACCATACTTCAATAAGCTAAAGATACCAGTAATATATTATAGAATGGTAGGTGGAAAACCAATACTACCTTATAGCAAAATAATAAAAACAATTAAAGAACAATAACCCATTAAAATAAGCCTAAAGCTTATTGAAGGAAACCATTTCTAAGACGTAAATTATAAGGTAAGCAGTATTAGCCACATAATTATTTAATTTATTTAATTAGCGTATGTAGCTTAACTCGGAGCTAGGTTGATAGAGGTATAACTATCTGGTTAAAGTTTGTTGATAGAATAATTGAGCTAAGGGATTTAGAACCTATTGCTAAGAAAGGATTATACTCCACTATCTATGTTAATGGTCCTGAAGGTTTTGGATAGTCAAGGCTATCAAGGGAGCTCATAGATAGAGTTAAAGGTAAGGAAGACTATACATCTATTCACATTGGTGCACTAGAAGCATATGTTATAAGGCCGTTATAGGTCATAGTTTATTTGTTAAAATAACATCCGGCTTATTAAGAGATGCTAGACCCGTAGGTAGCTTAATCGCATCTCTAATACTAAAGATTATTACTGAGCTTTCAAAAAGGATAAGGTTTAAGGATAAGCATGTCATCATAGCTATTGATGATGTTAGGTCATTAGGTATTAAGAGGATAGATGTTTATATGAAGAACCTACTTAAACTCTTGGAAGCGTTTTTACGGATCTATGAAACCAAATCGACATTAATAGTAGCTAGTACAAGCAAGGAGTTGAGTAAGAAGATTATTTCAAGGCATACATATAGTAGAATAATAATGATATGGAATTTAGATATAGAGAATTATTTATAGAGTTAGCAAAACATCCATACATGAAGTTGGTGATATAGCATGGATATTTAACTAGTGGTAATCCAAGAATAATGTTAATAGAAATAGCATTAGGATATAAATAGAATACAAGTAAATGGTTAAATAACATATATCAAACAAGAATAAAGCACTTAAGAACGATAATAAGTGTAAGCAAATACCATGAAGTAATTGAGAATCCTGATAAACCCATAAATTACCCTGATCTAGCAGAAATACTCATAAATCATAACATTGTATCAGAAGTAACTATAATTGAAGGAAAACTTAAACCAAATAAGGGCCTAAAATAATACATGTGTTTAATAATTAAAGGGAAATTATCTTATACCAGAACATATTATTATACTACATAGTATACATTCTACCCGGTGGAATATATGTATACCAGTGTTAAGATTAGGATTGAAGCAAAAAGAAAGCTTGAGGAATTGCAGGCTCGTCTTAGACTTCACGGAGTTAAGGCTAGTTTACATGATATCCTTGAAAAGCTAATAGAGCTAGGTCTTAGTAATGAAGAAGCTCTCTTAAGTAAGTTTAAGGAAGATCAAGAAGATCCTATGTTAAGGCTTTTAGAAAAACCAATTGATTGGAATATTAAAGACGCATCAATAAAAATAGACGAAGCATTATATGGTGGAGGACATGGCAGTATTCATAGATACAGGAATATTTGTTGCGGCAAGAAATAAGAGCGATATAAATCATAAAAGAGCTGTTAATCTCTTAAAATCAGCTCTTAGAGGAGAGTACGGGAACTTATACACATCAGATTATGTATTTGATGAAGCGGTAACGGTAGCATTAATAAGGACTAATAAACCTGAAATAGCTATTGATATAGGGAAATTTATTCCATCGTCAAGAAAATTACAGATACTATTTGTAGATAGAGTAATTTTTGTGGAAGCTTGGAGGATATTTAATAGATACATAGATAAGAGATTAAGCTTTACAGATGCAACATCAATAGCGCTAATAAAGAGATACAATATAGACTACATTATGAGCTTCGACAAACACTTTGACGGCATAATACCAAGAATATGTTAAAGCCTAGCTCTTGAAGATAAAAAAATTCCTTATTCAAGATAATAAAATACTATTATCTAGTATAATCCCAGCAACCAAACAATCACACACTCCTAATCATTTCATGAAAAATCCATATAGCTTAGGAGTAGATTTGTCCCTCATTTCAAAATATGTATTGAGAAAAGGATACAATCCTAGCTAAAAGTATGAGGTTTAATAAACTATGAAATCAGGTTTTATGAATAATTGCTCCTATAAAATCCTAAACTATTCCTATAAGATATTCGAAGTTGTATTTATATTTTGATATATATAGTGTTTTCTAGGTGTCGTATTTTGCTTCGACTTGTTGAAGGATATTGTGGTGGTGATGATGGTATCGATAATGGTATTGCTCTACTCTATAATAGGTGTAGGTCTGCTAGTATTGCGTGGGCTATGAGGATTAAGAGTGTTGATGATGTAAGAGATATGTTTAGGTCTACATGGTTTAATCCAAGGGAGTTTGCTCTAGTTATGCTTAATCATAGAGTTGTGGGGTGTTCCTGGGCTCTTATTGAGAGAAATTGTCATATAAGTTTATGTATTGATCCTTATCAACCCTCACGGGTTATTGAGGAAGCTACTAAAATGTTATTGGCTTGGGCTCGTTATAGTTTTGAGAAACGTGGTGCTAGAGGAGTTGTTACTATTGGTGGTTGGGATCAATTTGGCTTTATGTATAGGTTGTTGCGGAAGATACTTAATGGCGCTATTCTCCTAGAAGATTATTCTGCTACACTAATGGTTTATGTGGGCCTACCTTCTAAACCTAGTATACCAAAGGGTTATGTGATTAAGCGTGGATCAATTAACAATCTACCTCGTATTGTTGAGATATTTAATAGGGCTTTTTCCGTATATGACTGGTTTCATCCATGGAATTTAGAGGATGCGAGAAGATACTTTGAGAGATATAAACCAATACTATATGTTGTAGTAGATAGAAATGGCGAGATTGCCGGGTATGCTGATGCTATGGTATTTAAGGCTGTTGATGGAGGAGAAACAGGTGTTGTTGCTACAGTAGCTGTAGACCCAGATCATCAACGTAAGGGACTTGGAAAAGCACTAGTAGCAACAATTGTTAAGGAGCTAGAGAGTAGGGGTGTCAAGAGAATATACCTTGATGGAGTTAAGGGTCTAGAAACACTTTATGCTAAATTAGGTTTTAGAGAATACTGTAGATGGATAAGATTTACAACAACACTAACCTCACTACCTCAACCGTTTCCCACTATTTGTGCGAACTTTACGAATCTAATAAATAGAATTTAAGGAGCTATGAACTGTATCATAGGTTCTTAACTTAAATTCGCTTAGGGTATAGAATTGTGTAAGAATCATTTTAGATTTTTAGCTTTGGGTTCTGAGCCCTATTTGTTTTACTAGGGTTTTTCTTCTAACTTTATTTACTAGATTTTGAGGGAAGTTGTTTTAGTAATTGTTGGTTTAATGAAAGTGTATGAAAATGAAAAATGTATTTTATTTTAGTAGTTCATGTAATGTCTTGAGGTATACTTTGCTTACTGTTAATATGTCTTTAACTTCTATGTATTCGTTTGACATGTGTGCTATTCCAAGTACTCCTGGACCATATACTATTGTTTCTATGCCTTTATATGCATAGTATCTCATATCTAAGCCTCCAATACATACTGTTAGCTTTGGTTCTTTTCCAATAATTTCCTTACATGCTTTAGAAGTTACTTGACATATCTTAGATGATGGATCTGTTAGGCATGGCTTCATTCTCGTTCTAATCTTAACTTCAACGTTTAGTCCTGGTATTTTCTTCTTTAAGTTATTAATGAACTCTATTACCTCTTTTTCAGCTTCTCCAACTGTTTCTTCAGGTATAACTCTTCTATCTATTGAAAATGAATAGTAGTCGGGGACTACGTTTACTTTTGCACCTCCATGTACTTCTCCTCCAATATTCATTGTAGCTTTCTTGCCTTCAGGGTATATGTAGTCGTATTTACTAATTTTTGATTCTACTTTTGGCTTTAACTCTTTAATTAATGCTTGAGCTACTTCAACCATTTTCTCAAATGCATTTACTCCAAGCCAGGGGGTTGATCCATGTGCGGCTTTACCTTTTACTATTATATCAAACCATACAAGCCCCTTATGACCAAACCATATATTTTCCACACCACTTGGTTCTGCTATAATACAGTAGTCTGGTTTTACTATTCCCTCATTTACTATATAGCCTACACCACATTCTCCTCCTATTTCTTCATCTGGTGTAAATGATATTTCTACTGTACCTTGATAGCTTAATCTTCCTTCAGCCAACATCTTTGCAGTTAATAGTATTGAAGCTATACCACCCTTCATATCGGTTGCTCCACGACCATAAACTTTACCATCTATTATCTTAGGTTTAAATGGATCTGTTATGGTCCATCCTGTTCCTGGAGGTACTACATCATAATGTCCATTAAAGTGGAGTATGGGTTTTTCAGCTTCACCTTTAAGTCTTGCTAATACTATGTATCTTGGATAATCCTTATATTTTGGAATATATTTTTCAGCATATTCTATTGGTACCTTAATTACCTGTACTTCCCATCCATATTCCTTTAATAAATCTCTTAGATAATTAGCACAATCTTCATATTTTTCTCCAGGAGGTACTACAGTGGGTATTTCAATTAACCTACTTAGTACCTTAGTTATATATTCTTCATGTTCATTTATTTTCTTATACATTTCCTCTAAGGGCATGTTTTCATCCTACTTACTTTTTCAAGTAGCTTATAAGTAATGTGAGGATTATGTTTGGTATTAATCCCCAAATGCCTGAGAATATTCCAAATGAATGTTTCCATATAAACGTTGTTAGTATTACTATTATTATTCCGGTAATAATTCCTACAATTACTCCTTCCTTCTTTATCCACTTAATGTATGTACCTAGTATCCATCCTGGAATCATTTGTGTTATTCCGCTATAGCCTACTAGTAGTAGGTATACTAGGAATGCTGGTGCTGTCCATGCTAAGTACAGTGCTAGTAGTATGAAGCATATAACTGAAATTCTTGCAACTAATATAATTTCTCTTTCTGATGCTTGAGGTCTTATCAGTCCTTGCCATATATTTCTACTAAGTAGTATAGCTGATACCGAAGATAATGCAGCTGCTACTCCACCAGCACTGACTAATCCTAATATCCATGGTGGGAATAGCTTTTGTACTGAATAATGTAATGCCCAATCCGATACCTTTAGGCCTGGAAACGCTAGGAATGCTGCTAGACCTACAGGTGTTACTGGTAGAAAGCCTATTAGATGATACCATGATGATAATACTATGCCCCTTCTTACGGTTACAGGAGATTTTGCTGAAAATACTATTTGTGCAAGTTGCGGGAAGCATCAGAATCCTAAACCACACATTATAGTTGTTGATAGATACCATTGTACTGGGTGAATTCCTTTAGCTCCAGGAATACTAAGTGGGCTGGAGATACTTCTGCAAGTTTTGCAAACATATTTGCATGGCTTCCAAATAAGATTACTGGTATAAGGATACCCATTGATAGCATTGCTATTAGCATTATAGCTCCTTGAATGGTATTTGTAATAGCTAAGCTAATCATACCCCCAAGGAACAGGAATATCATTACTAATACATATACTATAACCACAACCCATATTCCAGGAATTGTAAAGTAGCTACCTAGTTCAACAATATACTTAGTACCTAGTAATTGTAGTTGTGCATATGGTACATTAAATGCTATTCCTATTACTGCTGTAAATGCCATTAGGAATTTACTATTATATCTCCATAAGAAGAAGTCTGGTTATGTAAGTAATCCTTGGTTCTTAGCTACACTCCATATTCTTGGTGTAAAGAAGAGGACTAGCGTATATGCTAAACATCCATAAGCCCATATGTAAAGTACTGGTGCTCCAAATGCATAGGTTCAGCCAGCTGCTCCTAGAAATGCGAATGTACTGTATATTACAGCTGCCATGTTTAGGAACGTTACGATGAGTGCAAGTCCTCTACCTGTGACCATGTATGTATCAAGCCTTAGTACCTTTATCTTTAGCTTATATGCTAGTACTCCAACTATTGCTGAAATTATTATCCATCCAAATATTATACTTAATGATATAACATGTGGTTCAACCATTATGTTTCACCCTCCTTTTCCAAGCATGAAGTAGGATATTGTTAATAGTATTGGAGTAATTATTACCCATATGAATTCCCAGAACCATAGTAATGGCATTCCCATAATGAATGGATCTATCCTATTTATGAATGGTATAGGTACCGTAAACGCTAGCCATATAATTATATGGTAATTTTTTCTTATAAGTCACGGTAATACTCTTCTGGCTATACAATTCCAGTATTATTGAAATTTCTAACTAGCACTTAAGTTTTAAGCATATGCTGATAATGGTGTTTTAAAGCTATCTCTAGCACTTGAGAATATTACTACTTATTTTAGTACTATAGATCAGTAGAATTCTTACTTAACTATGAGGTCATAGAATTACTAGAGCAGAGTAGAACATATGTTGTAGAAGATAACTACGTTATAAAAATAATAGTCTGCTATGGATATAGGAGTGTTAGCGGTTTCTTTAACTATGTTGGATAGTGTTATTAAAGTGTTATTATAAAATATTGTTTAGCTGTAGGGCCATAGGTATGACTAATATACATGAACTTAATGGTAAGGAATTTGAAATAGTTAAAGTACTTAAGATCAGCATATTATTGATAATTGCATTTTCAATTATACTCTATACCACTTATGTTAATGCTGAAGTTATTGGTAAGAGGCATAGTCGTAGCTTAACTAGTAATGCTACAATTAATAGTGGATTAATTAAAGATCTCTATGTATTAAAAAATCTAACTTCAACCTTACTTGAATCCTACGGTGATGAGTTAGACCCATTAGTATCTATAAAGCTAAGAGAGATTGAGGGAGATATTGAAAGTGGTAATATTGCTAAGCTTAGTGAAGATCTTGAAGAATTAGAGAGGATATTAAGGGAGAATAAAGACTTATACATTGATAAGCCTAAAGAAACTAAGTCTCTCTTATCCTTATTAGCTTCTTATAGAATAAGTAGGAAGGATGGAAAACTTGATGTTGTTTTGGATCCTGAAAAAGCTCTCGATTTATCTAAGCTGCTTAATTCTAATTTAACTAGTCTTAATAATATTGAAGTTATTAATACCTTACTGAAACTTGCTTCACTTGTTAAAGATATTGATCCTGAAAACTCTGATTTACTAGATAATATTGTCGGTGCATTAATGAAAGGCGATTACCTTACTGCTAGTAGGCTATACTCTATAGCATATAGTAGACTTGATGATATATTAACTAAGCTTCTTGAAAAAGGCTATATTTCTGAAGATGAGTTAAAGGAGTTCTTAAATAATTTACCAACATACATAACATCTGATGGTAGAATTGTTAAGACAACTATGGATATGTTACAACTAATATTCGGTAAAAGAATGGAACCTGAAGAGGTTGAAGCTAGAGAAGAGAATAATAGATATGTGTCCACTCCTCCAAGATTATTTGATTTAAAAAGAATTTCAAGGCTTAAGGATATTGGGTTTATTGTCCCTTCAACTCCTAGCTTAAATATTTCATTACTTAACATTACTAACATCATAATGTATTTAATCTTAGTAATCGTTCTAGCTACTACAATGTTCCTTACCCTAAGGCTTAAGCCTATAAAGAGGTTAACTGGAAAGCTCATAGACAGTATTAGGATTCATATGACTATTAGAAGGTTAAAGGCAAAGCTAGATTCACAAATACATCCCATTATCAAATATTATCTTTTAGCTCTTGAAATTATGAGGAGAAGAGGATTACCTAGGCTTAGATATGAAACCCCAAGAGAATATCTAAGAAGGTTAAGAGGTAGAGTTGAATATAACACCCTAGAGACATTAACCTATCTATATGAGAAGGTAAGGTTTGGAGGTAAGAAGGCTAGTGAAGATGAGATTAAGATATGTGAAGAGAAATTTAATGAGCTTTCAGGTGAAAGGAAGTGATAAGTAAAAAGACGTTTGCAATACTTTTAGTTCTCGTAGCATTTATTGCTTCAATTTATGCTCCTCTAAAGATCTTACCTATAAAGATACCCATATATTACTATTCCTCTAGCCCATATAATACGTTATGGAATGGTACATCTGAGTTCTATAATATGTTGAAGGAGGAGGGATATGAGGTCTACCTGTTAAACTCCATGAGCGATATTAATAGACTAGTTAAGGTTAATGATAGTTTCTTATACATAGTTATTGCACCTGATAGACCCTTTACTTTAGATGATATAAAACTATTGAAAGAAGCTATACAGAGAGCCCACCATGCTTCATTTCTAATAGCTGATGAGAATATAACTTCAAATTCACTATTAATGACTTTGTTCCATGCCATGATTTCTGGATTAGTTATTAAGGATCCTAATTCACCTTATGGACCATTATTTCCTGTAGTTAAATGTAAGATAAATGATACTGAATATACCTTAGTATTAAATATAGCGTCTTATATAACTTTAATCCCAAGACATCCTGGTTTTGAGGAAGAGTTTTTCAGATTCCTATGTACTTATGAAGGTAAGCCTATCGTTGTCTACTACATGGGGGAAGACTATGAGGGTATAATAATATCTGATAGTAGTATTTTTATTAATCAATTCTTTAAAGAAGAATACCTAAACGAATCTGTACCTAAGAGATTCACCTCAATAGAGAATAAACAGTTCGCAATAGACATCGTTAAGGTATTGACTCATGGTGATAAAGAGTATAAGATAATAATAGATTGTTTGCACTACAAAGCTTTAGGTATAGAGACGTTACTTGGACTACCTATACCTCCTATAGGATTAATTATTTCAATGTTTTTAACTATGATGGTTAAAGCTCTTGACTCTATGTACTTATCCCTTCTCAGTCAACTACCTTTAATTATGAAGTTTATTGCATTACTTCTCATACTATTCCTAGCCTACATTATTCTTAAAAAGCTTGGAGGTAAACATGGATTTGACGAAGGTATTTATCGACGTATTGAGACAAGCATTCTACTTGAAACAGAATTACCTAGTAGGAGAATGTATAATGTTAGGTACTTAACTAAAAAGGATATTATAGAAACCCTAGCAAGTCTTTACGAAATTTTACGTAAAATAGCTTTAAAAGAGCTTAATTTAGACTTCATGAAAATTGACGAGGAGAATGTTTTGAAAAGGTTTAGACTTATATTTAAAGAGAAAAGTGATAGAGCTCTTAGAGCTATACGTAAGCTAAGGAAAATATATGAATACCATATAGGTAAGAGAAAGTTTATATGGCCTCCAATAATTTTTTGGAGAAGAACGTTATCTAAATTAGTATTAGATTCTGAAATGATTCTTGAGACTATGGGTGCTACAATAATGGGTAAGCCGGGTGTTAAGGGTGTCGAATATAGGCTTAGAAAAATCTGATTTAGAGTATGTTAAGAAAATAACTGATAGAGTTATAGCAGAAGTTAGTAAAATCATCGTCGGTAAGGTTAAGGAAATTAAAATGATCTTAGCAAGCCTATACGTTGGAGGCCATGTATTATTAGAAGGTGTTCCAGGGGTTGCTAAAACTACTCTTGCTAAAACTCTAGCAGCAGCACTTAGGTTAGAATTTAAGAGAATACAATTCACACCAGATCTACTACCATCAGATATAGTTGGTACTATGGTCTACAATCCTAAAACTGGTGAATTTCATGTAAGATTAGGTCCCATATTTGCTAACATAATCCTAGCTGATGAAATTAATAGAGCTAGCCCAAAAACACAAGCCGCATTGCTTGAAGCTATGCAGGAAAGGCAAGTTACAATTGAAGGTGTAACGTATAAGCTCCCAGACCCATTTCTTGTACTTGCAACTCAAAACCCCATAGAACTTGAAGGTACTTACCCATTACCTGAAGCACAGCTTGATAGATTCTTTATGAGAATCTTTATAGACTATCCAAATAAATCTGAAACAATAGAAATTCTGAAAAGACTTAAGAGTATATATGATTTCAAAGTTAACCCCGTAGCTTCCGGTAAAGACATTCTTAGGATTAGAGAACTTGTATGGAGGGTTCATGCTGATGAATCTATCTTAAGCTATATAGCTGATATTGTTGAAGAATCTAGAAGACATTCTGCTATTAGACTTGGTGGAAGTCCTAGAGCTGCAATAGCCTTATTAATGGCTGCTAGAGCATTAGCATTAATGAATGGTAGAGACTACATCATACCAGACGACGTAAAAGAGGTTGCAGTACCTGTATTAAATCATAGAATAATCTTAACAACCGAAGCAGTATTTGAAGGTGTAAAGCCTACAGATGTTATAAAGGATATCCTTGAAAGAGTTCCATCACCATAATAAGAGTGGCCATCTATGAGTGAGGACGGTATAGAAGTACCAGCACTATTATCGCCAAGAGGAAAAGCGCTCATACTTGCTTCAGCCCTCCTCATAGCTTTAGGCTTTATATCACCTCAACATTCAATGTTCCTTTCACTATTCATTACGGGTTTAAGCTTAACATTACTTATAATTATAATGAGGTACATTATACAGATAAAGGCCAAGGCATTGAGTAGTATAAGAGTTGAGAGAAAAATTAAGGGAAGCTTTATTGAAGGAGATCTACATACAATGACATTAATCTTCTATAATCCATCACTTATACCAATTTATGGCGTAGAATTTATTGATAATCCTCCTAAAACGTTTAAAGTAGTAGAAGGTTCTACATCAGGATTACTGATACTTCCACCTAGAGGTACATCAAGACACGAATATAAGTTTAAACCATTTATAGGTAAACACTCCTTTAATAGGTTAAAAGTTATATTAAGAGATCCATTAAGCTTATTCTTCGTTGAGACATATGTTGGTGAACCAGTAGAGTATAAGTTTAAACCCAAGGTTATACCGTTGAAAGAGAAAAGACTTCTTTCAGCTATGATTACAGCTCCATTTGGTACTTCTAAAGCTAGAATTAAGGGTATAGGACAAGAATTTGCAGATGTTAGAGACTATGTTCCTGGCGATGACTTTAGACATTTAGAGTGGAAGGCTACGGCAAGAACTGGTAGATTAAAGGTTAAGGAATATGAATTAGAGGCTCACCTAAGAGCTATATTCATACTTGATGCAACTAAAACAATGTATTATGGCGTAATAGGTAATACTAAACTTGAATTTTCAGCTAGGGCAATAGCAACAATAGCAAAGCTGTTACTAGATAGAGGAGACTATGTTGGATTAACGATCTATATGGGTGGTGATAGGTATAAGATAGTACCTTTAGGACATGGTAGAATACATGTTTATAGAATACTTGACGCGTTAGCTGATATTGAACCATATAGTGAAGATAAATCACAGTTTCCAAAAGTTATAGCTAAGTCTATGGTGAGGGGTACTAGTTGGGGTTATAACCTAGTACTATTAATAACTGATTTAGAACCCTATGATGAGAAACTATACAATAGTATAGTTGATGTAGCTATTAAAGCCAAAGAACTTAGAAATACCATATGCATTATATCACCATATTCTCCTCTCTTTGAATTAGAAACACTTAACGGTTTTAGTAAAGTTCTTCAAAGAATACATGTTGCTAAGAGCTGGGAAACTAGAGAAGCTTCATTAAAGATATTCACGTCAAGAGGTATACCTGTTATAAATGTAGGCCCTCAAGATATAATAGAAATTATATTAAAGAAGATTGAGGCACTGAGATTTCATGCCCCGCTTTAAGTTAAAGAATATCTACGTATTAATACCACCTATTGTATCTCTAGTCACATTTATATATGTAGTATACATGCTCATATTTATGAATGCTAATACAATAAGCTCTAATTTAACTAAGTTTTTAATGTATATTCCTATACCATTATCGTTACTACTAGACTTTATAAAGTACCTCTTATCACCATACACTATAGGCTTATTAGGTATAGCACTAACATCTCTATCCATATATAGAGGAAGGTATTCTAGAGCTGCAATAATATTAACGTTAATTTATTTGTATAATATATTATTTTCAGCTGACATCATGAGCTCTATTCCACTATACATTACTGGCTTACTAGTATTATTGATCTCATATAATTGGGCTAGAGGATTATACTATGCTCCTACAACAATTTTAGCAGGTAAGGTAAAGCTAACGTTCATGATAGTTATTGAGTATGCTTTAGTGTATGTCATTACATTGGCTTTTTCATCGTGGTATACAATGTTGCTTTCACATATATTGTATGCTCTTCCTAGTAAGCTACCTTATCCTCTTTCTACTATATACTCTACCCTTATGGAGACTAGGATAGGTACTTTAATAATAACTATAATAGTCTTCTACGCTTTATTGTGGCTTATAAATCAGTTTACTGAGACCATTATCCTCGGGTTTACAATAACAAGGGACATAGCGTTATCTATGGTGAGAAGAGAGTTATCTATTTTGGCGAAGAAGCTCTTAGTAATAGAGTCTTACGGTATTATGGATTATGCAGCATCCTTTCTTGTATTAATACCCATGCTCCCATTAATATTTTCAGGAATAAGTAATGTTCTAGAACGCTTCATTACTATTCGAGGACCTGCATTTAATCTCTTAACTTATGGTTCTATATTCTTAATATACCTAATATTTGCTAGAATCATAAAAGGTATTATAAAGTCCTCTGTTGAGGGGAGGTTTCCATTTAGACTCCTACTAGTATTTTCCATCGGATTAATT
>Ga0180301_10001886_pt1 | contig 16423 bp, 15 predicted proteins | sample GuaBasSediGuay16_FD_121797 | JGI IMG/M metagenome (GOLD analysis project Ga0180301, IMG submission 121797) | Subseafloor sediment microbial communities from Guaymas Basin, Gulf of California, Mexico - Guay16, Core 4569-2, 12-15 cm | ecosystem: Environmental > Aquatic > Marine > Hydrothermal... | reverse complement strand
TATATCAGGGAGTCTAGGAATTTTGGGTGCAGTCTTGTTGCAATTAGCCAGCAGCCTTCACAGCTATATACTACTGCTGTAAGCCAGCACGATATCCTCATAATACACAATCTGGTTAGTGGAGCCGATATCAAAGAAGCTTTACACATAGTTCCAAGTGAGGTTCATGTTTCAGCAAACATGATAAGGATGTTGAAACCTGGTGAGGCAATTTTTATTAGTGGCGTTGAAAAAAATTTTATGAAGATTAAAGTTAGGCCACGTATGAGTAAACATGTTGCTGAAACCAGTATTCTTGTTACTCCAATAGTTGATGAGGATGCAGTCATGAGTGGAGAAGTTAAAAAAGATTTAGAGGAGTTGAAGAAGCTTTTAGCTGATCTTTCCAGTAGGGTTGAGGAGATAAATATTTCTCTGAGTCATAGAATAGACATGTTGGAAGAAGAGTTTTCTAAAAGTTTTGTGAAAAAGTCGGAGTTAGGCGATCTGCTTGTAAAAGTTTTCGAAAAAGAAGAGGTAGATACAACTAATAAAGTTGTGTTCGCCGCCAAGAAGATTTTCGACAAAATTTGCATGCTGTGCGATGTGTCTCCTGATATCAGGGATACTGTTACCTGGGTTCTACTGATGAAAGACGGGGACGAAATAGAGGTAGGTGACGTTTTAAGCGGTAAGTTCATGTTAGTTGCGTTGGAGAAACTTTGCAGTCTAGGTGTTTTAAGAAAAGAAAAATACACATATGTTAAAGATATGAGAGGGTTGGCGGAAAATACTCTTAAGAAGTTTTTAGATAACGTTGAAGAAAGAGATGTAGATCTTTTCATTAAAACTTTGGATAAGTGGATTAGGTTAAAGTTCTTTCTGCCAGAAGTCGCCTCTGTGTTCAATCAGCTTGAAAAGTCCTCTGATTAACCTTCTACCTTTAGGTGTTATCACATAGGGTTTTCTCTCTTCATGTGACACTAGGCCGCATTTTTCCAGCTCGGTGAAATGTCTTCTGATTTCCAGCGGGTTACTGCTCTGACCGTGCCTAGATAGGATGTCTCTAGCCTCACTGTAGAGGATTTCACCTTTCCTATATAGATGTGTCATTAAAATCCAGCGTGAAACGTGGCTGACAACTGTCTTAACATCTTCTAGGGAAACCCTGTCTTTCTCAAATTCACTTGCCATAGGTCATTGCACCAACATATATTTATCAAAAAGATAATATAAATTTAATATTGGTGATTGTGTTGAAGGAGGTAAAATGCCCTAAATGTGGGAGAAAAATAGAATGCGAAGGAGGTATGTGTCCAATAGTATGTCCGTTTTGCGGCGTTAAACTGTTAAAATCTCACTGGGTGACGGGTAGTGAAGGTTAAGATTCTTGAGAACCTTATTTCCCTTGTTGGGAGATGTGTCAATAAGCTCGGTGAATGGGAGAAGGTAGCTGATAAAATTAGGAGTGGGGACGGTAAGCTTGACGACTTGTTTATGGATGTTGCTAGGAACGCTGACTGTGAGGATCTTTTTCCACGTAGCTTCAATGCTGCATTCAAGGATTTAAAGGACGGAGACTTAGAGAAGTTTAAGAGAAGTTTGAGGTTTGCACGGGAAGAGCTTAACATGAGGGAAACCGCTAGGTACGCTGCTAGCAGTTTTCTGAAAAAATTTATCCCAATAAGTAAACCTTCGATGTTTGACGCTAACTTTGTTAGAAGATATAAGAAGATTTCCTGGCCAGATGAGCTTTGCGAGTATATTAAGATATGTTTGGAGCACGGTGGGTACGCTGTTTCGTTTTACACTATTCCATTTGAGAAAAACGTTGTTCAGGCTCGGTGTTTGCAACATGAATATGCGATTGAGAAATGGGGGAAAGTTGAAAGCGTGATGGTTGAAAATGTTCCTTACGAGTGGCGTGAGAGAATGCGTGAAGAGATAGGTGAGTGGCGTATAATTTGGAAAGAGGTTTGTAAAGGTGGAGAAATATAGGAAACTCAAGATCGTTAGAGTAATTAAAGGGAAAAAGTTAGTTCTTATGGTTTACTGTCCAAAAGAAGACGCTGTAATTCCCCGTTTTATGTGCCGTACATGTCCGTATTCTCTAGGCGGGGTCGGAAGATCTCTATACTGTGGTTTTGATGAAATAAAAAGACCAATAAATGTTAGGGTTTACGGTTTTTAGTCTCTTTTACGCAGAGTCTTTTTTATTTCTTCTATTGCCTTTTCAATTTTTTCAACTGACCTCTCAATTTTCTTCGTTGAGTTGTGTTCGAAGCATATTCTCATTCTCTCGGATAGAGAACGTGTGCTAGATAGCAGAGATCTTATTGCTTCGCTTCTTTTATCTTCTGAGAGAGATGAAAGAGCTTTATCTAATTCAGGTATTTCGATTCCAAGCTGGTCTGCCTGCGATTTTATGTTTGATATTTCGTCTACTGTTAGCGGTTTACTTCCAGCTAAAATCCCTAGGAGATCTCTTAGCAGATCCATTGACTCAGGTCTACATATTTGCATTTCTTTTTCCATTACCTCTTTCATGGCTTCCTTTATTTCTTTTTCAAGCATTTTATCTATCTTGCTCATTGATCGTTCACCATCCTAACTATATCTTTAGTTAAGCCACTTATAATTTTTCCGAGGCCAACGTACCGTTTAACTTCTCTCCCGTCGCTATACAATATTACTGTTGGTACACCCATTATTTTCTCTTCGACAAGCGTTGAGATGTCATTTGTTACGTCTACTTCTTCGAGTTGTATGTCTAGCAAATGTGATACTTTACGTGCAAATTCAAGAGCATCTGGACAGTACGGGCAGCCTTGGGAGAAAAAAATTTTAAGTTTAATCATTTTACTCCTCCTTTGACAGCTCTTCTAGCAGTGGTGATGTTTCTTCTTGTTGTTCCTGTTTGCTTTCAAGGGCTTTTTCTATTTCTTTTTCCTCTTCTACTGTTTGTTCCGCTGGTTTTTCTCTGGGTAGGAAGAGTTTTTTGAACTGTGAGGGGATGCTTCCCTCAACAAGTTTGCTTGCTATATGGTCTATGGCGTCTGGTTTAATGTAGCCTGAAGCCTTTAAGCATTCCCTTGCGTCTTCGATGATTTTCTGGGCTTCATTGTACTGTTCTTCCCACTGCTTCTTGGTGAGTTTTTCAACGCCCTCCGTTTTAAGGAAAAATATTTTTTGTGCTGCTTCAGTCATTTTTTTAAGGATTAGAGGAAAGTTAAAGACGTTGCTGCATATTTCAAGGAGCTTTTGAGATACTGTTTCAGGCTGTGGTCTGTCTTCTTTCTCTTTTTTCTTGCCCCATATCGTAGGCATCTACAACACCAAAAGATATTAAGGAGTATTCACTTATTTAAATTGTGGTGTTGCCGTTGATGCATGCGCCGCCAGTATACGAATACACGTTTTTCGCCATTAAGAAACATGACTTTACATGGGAAGTTGAGGATCGATGGCTTTACAGGAAAACAGACGAAGACTATATGAAGCTGGTAGAAGTCACCGTGCCAGGGTACAGTTGGGGGCCGTCAAGCGACAAAGTGGTTGAAGCAGCTAGGAACTGGATTGTAGAAAAAACATTAGATGAAATCTGTGACCGAATAGATCCAAGGGAAGTTAAAATGATAAAAGAGATCATAGTTTTTGAGGACTATATTAACGATATCTTGGAGGGCGTTAAGCGTGAAGGCGATTATGAGGTACGTATATTAGCTGTTATTTGGCAGAGGCATCCTAGGAGGAAGGGCGGAATCATAGCTAAGAGAGATTGGTGGCTTAAACTTTATCCTGACAGACTGGAGAGAACCAGATTCATGGAAGCTGAGGTAGATAGACTGGAGAATTTAAGAAGAATTAGCCCTAAGAGGTACGAAGAAGAGTTTCAAAGACTTATAGATAACATTCTAAGAAACATAAAAATGTATTATACTGTGAAGGTTGTGGAGGAGGAAATTAAGCCTTTCGCCGAGGTCACTCATATTCCAATTGAACATAGAGTGGAGTTTGCAGAGTTAGGTAAACTTTCAGACGATATTAGGGAGTTAACGAAAAGCACGAGGGAAATGGTTAAAACAAGTAAGAAACTTCAACGTCTTTTAGAGGCAAGTAAGCTTGGTGTTACACCTACATTGGAGAAAGAATTGGTAGATACTTTACGTGAACTTATAGCTGCGTCGAAGAGGACAGAAAGCGTGATGCCTGCCGCTGTAATAGAGGCTGAAAGAACAGGTTTATCAAAGAAAGAGTTCTGCGAGTCTTTGAGGAAATCTATTGAAAACGTTAGGAAACGCCTGGTTAGAGGAGAGTTTCTTAGAGTTATGCGGGAGAAGTGGCTTGAGATCGGTGCCATAGATCCGTGGGACTTAAAAGAACATAAAGAGTGGATTCCCTTGGTTAAGAAGATAGCTTATGCCATAGGTTTTCCGCCGCCAGAAGAATTTAAAACACTGTATGAGGAAGGTTCAAGTCCAAGTGGTTCACTTAGCTTCAACGTGGAGAATGTCTTAGAAAAATTGCTTTCTGTGAGGCAGCTTAAGCAGGAGGAGGTTGAAGAGGTTTGGAAGAAGGCTTTGGAAAGGCTTCCTTTAGGTGCTAGGAGAAAAATATGTGAAACTTTAATGGAGGAAATTAAGAAGAGGAATATGAGGCTTGATGAGCTTAGGGCTAGGGCACATTTCATAGAGGAGTTCATAAACTTCATTTATAGGAAAGACATTCCGATGGAGGAAGTTGAGCCTGGTTGGGCAAGTTACTTCAGGAAGATAGCTGAGTACGTTGATATGAAAGCCCCAGAGAAAATGAGGTTTTCTCCTTCTAGAGACCCAGGGGAACAAAAAATCTACGAGGAGACAAAAGAGTTTTTAATGAACCTTTTAGATCGCTTCAGATCTACTGTTGTTGGAGAAGACTATGAACGTGTGCTTGAAAAATTGTTGAAGCTTGATAGAGCTGAGGTTGAAACATTGGAATATGAGGTTAGCGTCTTGTCGGAGCAGTTCTCAAAGTACTGTGGAGAAGTAGAGGTAGATGTGAAAAAAGTGGGAATCCACCCTGCTGTTCAAGCGTATTGCGATGATTTCATAGACAAATTGGTTGAAAAAAGCTACGGCGATGTGGATGTGGCGTTCGAGAGGGTTCAAGGTATTATAGGTTACTCGTTGGACGACTATGAGGTTGATTTGACAACTCTTAGAGAGTTGGAGGAAACTTACCGTAAAATGTGCTTGTAGCTTAGTTTAATCTAAGTTTTGACGGAAATCTTTTTATATTTTAACTTCTAATTTTATATCGGTGAGGTTTTATGAAAAGAGGAGAAATTAGAACAAAAGAAGTTAGTATGGCTGACATTATTGCAGGTGAAATTGTAGCTAACAGCAAAGTTGGAACCAGGGTATTCAGCAACCCTTATTACGGTGTACTTAGCGGTCGCACGGTGCCATGGGATGCGATGCCAGAGGCTAGGCCGAAAGGTGTAGAAGATAGAAACAGAGAGTTTTCAAGGCTCATGGAAAGGTGCAGAGACAGAAGGGGAATGTACCTAGTTAAAATAGATATACCAGACACAAAGTGGGCGGAGATCAGAGAACGCCTAAGAAGACGTAAACTCAGAGAACATGAAATCAGGACAATAATAGAATATTTGAAGGGCAAGTATCCGAAGAAAGTTATTGTCAGCGGTGCAGCGTTTTGTGCCGCTGAAGAACAGGGCTACACAGTTGAACCCATAAGGGAACTTAAACCACCGACCAGAGAAGGTGCTCCAGCAGGAGTCTAAACAGAGATTATTTTTTCATCAATAATTTTTCTTTTATTTCGAACAGTTTTTTATGTAGTTGTAGGTCTTTTTCGTAGTTTGAGATTCCCATTCGCCGCTCTATTTTTCCTCTGAGCCAGGACTCCCATATTGTTCCTTTGTGTTGTTTGTCGTATCCTGGTATTAGGTGTATTCTTGGCGGTATTTCGTCTTCCTCTGATGTTTTTAGAGTTGTTAACGGGAAGTCTTCTGTTTGAAGTATTTTTTTCTGTCTTATTGCCGCTGTTAAATCAAATGTTTCGTCTTTTGTGAATCTTATGAAGCCTTCGTCGAATTTCCCTATTTTTACCCATCCGTTTGACTGCAGCTCTGCCTTTGGCACGGAGGAACATCTAAGGTTAACCGATAGAGTTAACGGGAACTCCGCCATTAGGTCGAAGAGTTTCCAAACGTTTTCGCTGCATACTGGACAGGTGTAAAGGTAGTGCCAGTCTATTGAGACTGGTGCCATGAACCTTGGTCTTTGATGTATTTCAGGTATGTTTTCATCTCTTATTCTATCTCTTGACACTTCTCTTTTAGACCAGTCTACTATCGACCTGGGTTTAAGCGAAAACTTCACCATTCTTCCAGCCTCTCCAAGTATTCTTTTGATTTTTGTTTTGCCAGCTCGGTTGATAGTTCAGGTGCTTCTTCCTCTATTATCGGTGTTCTCTGGAAGTATTCCGTCATTTCCTCCCATCTCAGTACTTTGAGCCCATGTTTTTCCATTATTTCCACTGTTTCTTCGCTGAAAGGTATGTCTGGTGCTGTTCTCATCATTATTCTTATTCTCCCGTCTGGTGCGAACCTTACCTGGTCGCGGGGAACTATTCTAAAGGCGTAAGGTGAGCGGACTGGGTGGTCGAAGTACCATTGTTTAGGCAGCACGTAGTAGTCTGCATTGGCGAACTTCATCCAAAACTTTTCTTCCTCTCTTTTTCTTAGTTTTGATTTGTTTTCTTCCAGTTTTCTAAGTTCTTCTTCAAGGTCTTCTCTTAAAATCTTCGCTCCTTCAACATATATTTGACCGTCTATCAATACTGTTGGCAGAACTCTTAGAAACATTGGCGACTCGTCTTTGCCATGTATCTTTGGGAAAAACATTTCCTCGCTTGCCTTGTACTCTTTTAGGGTGCCGCCGCAGCTAGGACAAGAGAAATGCGATGAAAGATACATTGCTCTACATTTTTTACATATCCACGCCGTGCCGTATTCTACCTTTTTTACTTCAAGATCTATTTGCACGTTGTCTTCTTCTAGGGCTCTTTTAACATATCCAACCGTGCTTAGAGTATCTATTCCGTAGCCTTCTGGATCGTGTTCCTCTACTGGAACATAGACCTCTACCCTGGTTTTTCCAAGTGTTTTTACTTTAATTTTAGGGGGCGGTGGAGGGGGAGGAGGTAGGAAAAACGGTTTTTTCTTCTTTTTAGCGAAGTAAAAATATAGGATTGCTGCGGCGGCGGGTACCGTTGTGCCGAGTATTATTGGGATTAATATTTCAAGCAAGTTTATTCAGCTCCTGTTTTCTCTGTTTCCAGCAGCCTTTCTTCTTGGAGCTTTTTAACCGATACTGACATGTTTTCTACTACTGTTACTAGGTCGTCAAGTTTCTTTTGAAGGTCTTCTTTCCACTTTTTAATTGTGTCTTGGGCTATTGCTTGTTGACGTATTAAGGCACTTCTAGCTCTGTCTCCAAGTTCTATTAACGCTTCCATTATAACTATTATTTGGTTCAGTACTTTGGGGAATTCTTCGCTTAGAACTTTGAAGTACTCTGCTTTGAATGTTGACATTGCTTCTCTCAGTGCTTTTTCGCTTTTTAGCTGTGAGTATAGCTGTGCTACGTATTGTCTTAACTGAAGTTTTTCTGCATGTGACTGGGAGAATAGAAGTGCTGCTTGTGTTAGCAATGCTTCTAGGTGGTTTATGGTCATGTCCCAGTGTCTCATTGCTCGCATGAGGTTTTCGATTGTCGTTTCTTTTCTTGTTAATAGGTGTCTTAGAAACTCGTTTTCGTCTTTCATTCTCAAGTACTCTGCTTGGATGTCAAGTCCCCATTGGGGTGGTAGCAGTGTTCTCCCCGTGTCAGGGTTGTAGCAGTTTAAAATTATTGACCCATCTTTGCTGTAGAATAGTCGGTTTCTCCTGAAGGTTAATCGTTGTGCGTCAAGTATTAGTGGCATGTAGAGTGCTGTTCTCTTGAGGTCTATTTGCTCTCTTTCCTTATGTTTTCTTCTTAGCTCGTCTAACCTGTTTAGAAGCCATTCTCCAAACGGTGTGCTGGGTTCCTGTGGCGGTTGGACTTTTACCCAGTCTATGTCTGCTAGGACAAGTCTAACTTCATCTGCTCCTATGTGTGCCTCGTTTAAAACGTAGTCTGTTGTGTCGAATTTAGGGCTATTTGTTAGGATCGCTGGGAGATGGTCTGGGAACCATACTCCGATCTCTTGTAAGTTTATTTCAGGTTTTTTACCTCGCAGAGACATGTTGATTCACCACGATAATTAAAGTAAAATTGACCTAAAAAGTTGCCGATAGTTGTAGTGAATAACTACAACTACCATGTATCGGATAATTTTATTGATTTTCCTTTGCTCATTCTCATAAGAGCATAAATAGCCAGTACAAGGACTATAATTATGCTTAAAGCAGCTACAAGATACCAGAACCATGAAGGAGTGGGCACGGTTGGGGGGGACGGGGGAGATGGGGGGAAAGGGACGGCTGGTGCTGGAGCAGTTGGGATAGAGGGAGTAAAAGTAGCTGTATCTTCGGGTGAAGAGATATTATGTGGGTCGACTACGAAAGCTGTTAAAATATATTGTTGCTGTGAACCTGTGAAGCTTAGCTTTACTTCAATTAGCTTTGAATATTCTGCTGGAACGTTTATGGTGGTGTTTTTCTCTGTTAAAAGTGTTCCACTTGAATCTGTTATCTTCGTAACTAATGTTACGTCTGGTGCATATTTCTGGTTGTTGTTTTTAACTTCAATATAGGTTTTCACGGATATTAGGGTTCCGACGATTGTGGCTAACACGCTTTTAATTGTGACCTCGTATGGCCCGTAGCCCTCAACATTGACTGTGAGCGTCGATTTGCCTTGTTTTTGGTCTACTGCTTCGAGGTATATTGCCCATAGACCTGGAATACATTTTTCGTCACATGTTATTTCTAGGCTCCAGTTCCCAGTGTAGGCTGTTGGATCTGTTGGGGAAGAGCTGTAGCCTAGATGCTCCGTGTATGTTTGTTCCTGCCAGCCGTTCGTCCAAGTCCATGTGAAAGTGTAGTGGTATTCTCTTGAATCCGATGCGGAGAGAGATGAATACTGGCGGTGATATGCTACGACTTTTATTTGGGTGATGTCGTTCAGTGTGTCGTTGTCTCTTATTGTGAAGTTAAACCAGACATGTCTATTGGGCCCGAAAAATCCGCCTTGAGAATATTTGATGATTTCAGGTGGAGCATAGATGTTAAGTTCTCCAGGAATAGAGGAAGCAACATCTAATATGACTACGGTCACTATGAGGAGCGTCGTGATGATGAAGACCGCTTTTTTCTTCGCCGTGCAGTTTTTGACCTCCCTGGGGATTTTCGCTTCCTCCTATTAGTTTGTTTCAGTATTTTTATCTTCTTCCACACTAATAATACTAACGTCACTGAGGCGACTATTACCGCGATAACCAGAGGTATGTACCACCATGGGAAGGGCTTTCTCTCTGGTTTTGGAACGTTGACTACTGCTGTTATCTCGCTCATCAGCATTTCTCCAACTGTAAACTTTAATATTATTCTGTTTAGTCCGTATTTTGCATCTATTGTTATTGTGAATGGGCCGTATCTGCCTACTGGAAGTTGAGCCCAAGTTGCGATGTGCCCGCTGTCTACTGGCTGTTCGTCTACTGTTCTCTCCCAAACTATTGAAGCGTCCTCTAAGGTTTTATAGTTGTTTATGAAGTAAAATGTCACGGTGATTTTCTGTTCATCTTTAAGGTAGCCTGCACTTACCTCTGTGAAGTATACCAGGACAATAACTATTTCTAGGTTTGTGTCATTGTGAACTTCGATTCTTGTCTGGTTAAGTATTTTCCCCTCTCTTCTAATAATTATGTGATATGTTCCTGGGATGACTCTCTGTCTTAATTCTCCTCTTTGCTCTGTTATTTGGTTTAGCTCATCGTCAACAACATAGTATAGCTGTATTATAACGTCACGGATAGGGGTTCCTATTGGGTCTACTGCGACCACCGTAAGCAAATATGCTTCTCCCTTTACATTTACTTTTATTGGGACAGCGTACGCTGGAAGAGTTATTGCAGAAACGCCTCCACCTGACACTATTGCACCTACGGGGCGAGCTGACACGTCAAAACTATATGATCCTGGAATTGCATCTTCAGTAACATTTATTGCAAATCTAATTATCGCTTCTTTGCCTGGATCAATTATTACTTGGCTAGCTGAAAGATAAACAAGTATTCCAAATGGGGGGTGCGATGTAATATTAACAAGTAGAGGAACATCACCAGTATTTCTAAGTGTCATGTATAAATCGCTGCCGTTAATGAACGTCCCTGGGGGAACCTCATATTGAAAGGCATGTGGATACGTTGCAACAAGACCTACATCGCATCTTGCCCTAGACGGAACTAAAAAAACAAGAAACAAAAGGGTGAATAAGATTAAAAAGCTTTTTTTCAAGCTTTCATCCTCCCTCGATAGTCTCTATGAAAACCTAACCTAAAATACTCTTAAGGATATTTAAAACTTACTTTAAAACTATGCAGCTACAACCTCTATGTACAGGGTTAGGGTGTAGGTTCCCGTAGGAGTGCCCGCTGGAACTGTTTGGAACAGGTAGGTTGCGTATGTGTCTCCGTTTATGTCGTCCTGGGTTACTGCTTGATTTGCGTAGGGAGTTGCTTTGTCTGGTGTCGGATGAATGGCAAAAGGATCTATACCAGTCTCAGTTGCCTCAGTAGGATTAGAGTCGTCGTCACCAATAAAGTAATTAGTATTCGTAATATCAATTTCGTAGCCGTCGCTAGTCCAGTTGCCATCAGTATAGAAACTGATGTTGTACGGAGCATTACATATGACTGAGAAATCTATGTCACCGTCTGTTGGCACAGATAGGGTACCGTTTTCCGCACCAACAGAAAGAGAGAACTGGAATGAAGTGTCTGTTAAGATTATCTCAGCGTAGAAGTTTACAGTTACAGATATTGTAAGACTGTCCGAGAGGTCTTGGGCTCCCCACGCAGTAACATTAATGTACCATGTTCCCATCAAAGCAATCTTACTCGCATTAAACGCTAGAGTGAATGTTCCCGTGTTCTGCGATTGATCTGGTACACGGCAATTAGCGGTGTTTACAGCCCATGTTGTACCAGTGGGCCCTACCAAGCTATATTCTTTTGTGTCGTTATCCCATACAAATGTTGCATGAGTATTTGGATCATCAGCAGAATCCCAGGAATAACCACTAGCATACATATAGATTGTGATGTTTTTAAGGGCGTAAAGCGTGTTATTATGTCTTATTGTCATGTTGAGCCAGTACTCGACGTAGGGATCTATTGAAGATACCTCGTACCAAGTCGTATTATATAGGTTGATGGATAAAACTTCTGGGGATGCGTAGCCGACGGTCAAAGTACCTGGAATAGATGTTGTAACTGGTTGAGATTCTTCAGAACCCCATGCCTCGTTGGTTGGCTCTGGGTCTACATATTTTGCTAATGCAACCCAGTCGAATTCAAAGCTCCAGGTGAAATCGTCCCATCCGACGAAGAGACCTGTTTTGCCAGATGTTATCTCGGTGTCGGTGCCATTAAGATATGTTATGCTCCATCTTTCTTTGCGGATTGTACCTCTTATGACTGTGCCGTAATATCCGAGATCGAAGAAGTACCACTCACTTGCATATGCATCCCAGTTGTTTTCCTTTTCTTCTAGGGTTGTTGCAGTTCCAGCTACGTGTTTTGAAAGTCTTTTTACCCATAGACTACCTTTATCGCTGTCGAGAACCCTCAGTATGTAAAATGTGTTTGAGTTTGTGAAACGCCCATATACTCCGAATTGCTTGTTTTCTGATGTTCCCTGTGCACCTGCACCTTCTCTGCCCTTTGCTATTATTCTAACATCATCTGGTGTTGTGATGTCTATGTAGACTCCTTGGAAAGTTCCAAGTGCATTGGTTTCAATGTAGAGTAGCCCACCAGACTCTGTTACATTCTCTGTTCCTTCAACCTTAACGTATTCTGTTCCAACTACGCCATCATCGAAATCATCAAACCACAGTGGGAATGTCGCTGCTCCATTGCTTACTGATGCGGCGGAAGGATTACCATAGTATACGTATATTGTGGTTGAATCTGGGTAGGCTGGAATGCTTGGAACTTTAACCCAGAAGACGGCTCGTTCACCATCTACCTTGTCCTCAATAAAATAGTCGAGTGGGGTTGTGCCATCTGAGGAAGTAAAGCGAATATCGCCAAAATCGGTTCTACATTTTTTGTTAAACAGGACTATGTTTCCAGTATCTTCTTTATAAATTTTGTAAACCAATCCGCTTTTACCCGTGTTAAGGACAAAACGTACTCCGTAGAATCGTGCACCGTTATACTTTACTATGTCTCCTGCACCAGAGTAGATACGGGATGGACAGCCATCTAGATTAGAGGCTATGAGCTCTAGGCCTGTGCCGTCAAGATTTACTGCATAAACATCATGTGTTGCTGGCTCTTCAAACTTACCGACAGTAATGAAGAGTTTTGATTCGTCTGCATCCCATATTCCACCTATCCACGAAGTATAGGTTACCGCTATGTTAAGATCGTAGTCAGACCAACTTGTACCATCGAAGACAAATAGATGCAGAGTTCCTGTTACTGCTACTGGAGCTACCACGGCTAACTTTGATCCACATTTAGCCATGAAAGGTACAACGTTATATCCGTAGTTTTGCGTGGTGTAGTCGAGTTCCACATTCCAATTTACTAGATCTGTACTGCTTTTCACTTTCCATTGAGCTGCTGTGTTACGTGCACTTAGAACCGCATACCATTTGTTATTGAAATATGCGATGTTAACCCAATCGTAGTGGTCTGGGTCTTCATGCATCCGCTGCCAAGTTGTATAATCAGTTATTGTGTCAATTGGAATAGCCCATACACCGCCTCCATTAGGCCAGTTAGATCCTGTTGTGGTGCCGCCTATAACTCTTTCACCTGCAACTAGGTGTGTACCATTAGTGTCTACACCCATTAGCTCATTGCAGTCGCCTGTGTTTGGGTGTACTATCGCGGTGACGGAGTCATCTGTTGTGTTGATCACGTAAACTGCCATACGCATAATATCTGAGTCGTCGTGTTCTTCGCCTACTGTGTAAACTATATTATTTACTACTAGACCTTGCCAGGATGCTCTCCACCATCTTGTGTACAGTACTGTTGTATTTCCTGTGGTTAAGTTGGTTTTGTAGATTCTTCCATATCTTGTAGTGCCATCTAATCCTCCTCCGAAGTTGTGCCCCCAGTAGAGGCAGTCATTAATAATTGCATATACTACGGCTTCTTGGTATCCGTAGTTTGGTACTGTTAGCTCGTGGAAAGGAGCGTACATACCGTAGTATCCATATATTTTTATTTGATAGTCTGTTACAGATCCCGCCGTAGATCCTCTAATTGTGTGGCTTTTACGATATAGCCAGCCACTTAGCCAAGAAGTAGGGGTTGTCTCTGCTGTTAATGGATTTTTTTCAGATATTTCAGGTATATGGAATCCTACATAGAAAAATGATATTAAGACTAAAACTATGATTATAAGTGAACGTAGTGTTTTAAGCTTCGACATATCACCACCTAGCTTAAGGCTATGCTTGGATTACTTCTATGTATAGGGTTAGGGTGTAGGTTCCTGATGGTGTGCCTTCTGGTACTGTTTGGAACAGGTAGGTTGCGTATGTGTCTCCGTTTATGTCGTCCTGGGTTACAGCTTGACTTGCGTAGGGAGTTGCTTTGTCTGGTGTCGGATGAATGGCAAAAGGATCTATACCAGTCTCAGTTGCCTCAGTAGGAGTGGCATCGTCGTCACCAATAAAGTAGTTAGTATTCGTAATATCTATTTCGTAGCCGTCGCTAGTCCAATTACCGTTAGTGTAGAAGTTTATATTGTACTGGGCGTTGCAGATTACGGTGTAGTCTAGGTCTCCGTCGGTCGGTGAGGTTAGTGAGTTGTTTGCTGTTCCTGGCTGTAGGTTGCTAAAGGTGAAAGACGTGTCTGTTAGGCTTATTTCGGCGTAGAAGTTGACTGTGAAAGACTGTGTTAGGCTATCTGAGAGGTCTTGTGTTCCCCACGCAGTAACGTTAATGTACCATGTCCCCATCAAAGCTACTTTGCTTGCAGTGAAGGCTAGGGTGAAGTCTCCTTGTGTTTGGCTTCTATCAGGTGTCTTGCAGTTTGCTGTGTTTATTGCCCATGTTGTTCCAGTTGGCCCTATGAGCTGCCAACTATCGGTATCATTGTACCATACGAATGTTGCATGAGTATTGGGGTCATCAGCGGAATTCCAGTTACTACCAGAAGCATAGAAGTAGAAGGTGATGTTTTCAAGCGAGTACAGCGTGTTGCTATGTTTAACTGTGACGTTAAGCCAATATTCAACGTAGGGATCTATTGAGGAAACCTCTGTCCAAGAGGTGTCGTATATGTGTATTGCTAGGACTTCTGGTGCTACTGCTCCTATGGTTAGTGTTCCGCTTGCCTGTTCTTGTACTGCAAATGTTGGGTGAGGTATGAATCCGATTAGCATTAGTACGGTCAATAATATTGGCAGGGTTTTTCTCAACATGTCAACACCTCTTAACATTTTATTATAAAGTTTAATTTAAATATAAAGTTTAAGGTTCTAGCAGATAAAACCTATGCTTGGGTTATTTGAGCGTAGTATCGGAAATATCTTGTTCCAGGTGTGGCTGTTTCTGGCACGGTTACTCTTAGATATGTGTCGTAGATCAGGTTTTCTCCCCATGCTTGGTTGCCGTAGATTACTTGTGCTGTGGTTGAAAGAGTTATGTCGTCTTCGTCTCCGAAAACATTGTTAGTTGAAACCGTTATCCAGCCGTCTGCAACTGGTTCACTTTCGTTACCGTACACCGAGATGTTGAAGTTTATGTTTGCTGTAACATTTATTTGAATAGGGTTTTCCTGTGCGTCCGATGTCCCGCCAGGAGCAACGGTTCCAAAGGTTGCCTGAGAATCTACGAAAGATATTTTAAGATATACTGAAACTGTAGGAGGGTCTGGGTCATAACTCTTATTGTAGCCTGCTGATGCGTCTGCATCGTACGCTATTACTGTGGCGTTCCATTGGACTGGTTCCGCTACACCTGAAAGCCTGAAAGCAAGTTTGAATGTTCCTGGAAGAGATTCAGGTGCTACACACGCAGATTTGTTTATATGTGTTTCTCCCGTTGGATCGGGGCCTATTTCAAACCATCCCGACGAGTTCCATGTGAAAGTGTAATGGTTTCTTTTTGCATCTGCTGCGTCCTCTGACACGGAGGTGCTCCAAAGGATGAAAGTTATATTTGCTATATCGGTTATTCCCTGGGCATCGTCTACATCTGCTTTTAGAAAATACCATGTTTCAGGGTCTACGTAGTCAACTGGGTAGTCTGTTGTGTTGGTTACATCTACGTTTGAAACCGACGGAGCCGTGTCAGTTATTACTTCTTCTATCTCCAATGCTAAATAGTCTATTGAAAGCTTGTCTTGTGCTGATGTGTCCTCTGCTGTGTAGAATTTAACTATTATATGTCCCGTTCCATTGATGTTATCAGATGGGTTTAATGTGGTGAAGTTTGTCCAAGTGTTTGCTGTGGTTGTTATGTCTCCTAGATCTGTCCAGGAAGAAGTTGAAAAATTGTAGACTGCGACGTGGACATGTTCTCCAGTTGTGAAACCGTAGACCGTAACGTTCATCTCTACGACGTTGCTCGGGTCGGCGGAGGTCTGAAAATAGTAGCGTACATCCATTTCATATGTGTATCCAGTTCCAAGTGCAACACCTGCGTCGTCCCAGTAGACGTGAACCGTAGGTTTATCTGCGTTTTTAGGTGCACCGCTGTTAACTGCGTGGAGCCTAAGCTTATATGTTCCAGTTGAGTCGAAATAGTCTGACGCATCTATGACTATGTATTGCCATCCTGTGTCTCCAGCCGCTGTTAGAGCCGAACTTGTGTGAAGCGTAAAAACCGTTCCGTTCGGGTGAACCAGTTCTATTTTTGATACCACGTTTGTGTCGTCGTCACTTGTCATTCTGTAAGCTGCGTAGACTTTCGCGGAGACTGGAATAGATGTAACGGAGAAACTGTAATCTATCCACTGCTCAGAAGTCGGGTTAGCTTTTGCATCGTTGTCGTCGTGAAGCATGTCGTAGCATCCTGCATCTGTTCTTCCGCCTGTTGAGCTCCATGAACCAGATGCCACGCCGTTTGGATCGTTCTCGCTGTATGTCCATCCCGATGCGTCTGAGGTGAAGTTTTCGTTCTGCACGGGGTATTCATATGTTGGTGTTTGCTGTTCTGTTATGTTTTGGAAAACGTTGTTCACTGTGTGGGTGTCTGTGTAGGT
>Ga0180301_10001885_pt1 | contig 16425 bp, 12 predicted proteins | sample GuaBasSediGuay16_FD_121797 | JGI IMG/M metagenome (GOLD analysis project Ga0180301, IMG submission 121797) | Subseafloor sediment microbial communities from Guaymas Basin, Gulf of California, Mexico - Guay16, Core 4569-2, 12-15 cm | ecosystem: Environmental > Aquatic > Marine > Hydrothermal... | reverse complement strand
TTTAGTGGGCAAATCCTAAACTGTTTGAGGCCCTTGGGCCGAGTTTTTGGGATTTAGTGAGCAAGCCCGTAGATGGGTCAAAAAGCTCATATAAAGAAGTGAAAGGGGTTATGCAAAGGTCTCACTCTATCACTGGCGTGACATAGGCCCTTTGTGTTTGGTTTTTGGTGGGGCTTTATGCTGTTTTGGGGTCATATTGGTGTCGCACACTTGCGAACTGTTTGGTTTTATGGTAGGCGGTCGCGGATTTGAACCGCGGACTTCCACCGTGTGAAGATGGCACTCTCACCACTGAGTTAACCGCCCATAAAGATATGCCTTGAAGATCTTACTAGTTAGACGCTATAACACGCTTCTTTTAACGATCACAAATCCATACAACTGAATAAATAAATACGGGTTTTTAAGACCAAAGTCAAGGATTTTTCATTTTTCCTGATGGTGCGCTGGATATGTTTTTTGAAGTTTTTTGACTTCATGAGGTGTCAGATAACGATAGGTCCCGGGTTTCAGATCTCCCAGCCTTATTGGACCATACTGTATGCGTTTCAATTTCAATACCGGATGCCCTAGGGCTGCACACATACGCCGGATTTGCCGATATCTTCCCTCTCTAATGGTGATCTCAAGCCAGGTGTTCGTGCCAGTTGTCCCGATTGTTTTGACCTGTGCGGGTGCGGTGCGTCTACCATCTAACATCACGCCAGACCTGAGACGGTCGAGGACCTGAGCAGTGGGACGACCCTTGACCTTGGCCTGATAGGTCTTGGGGATACCAAAGCGGGGGTGCTGAAGGTGCTGGGAAAGTTCTCCGTCGTTGGTCAGGATAAGGAGCCCCTCTGTGTGATAATCGAGGCGGCCTACAGGAAAAACCCGTGCTTTGATGGATTTTACAAGTTGGGTTGTGGTGGGTCGACCCTTGGGATCATGAGAGGTGGTCAACACGCGCTTTGGTTTATTGAGTGCAATAGTGACCTTTGGCTCTAAGTGGCGGATGAGGCGCCCGTCTACATGTATGGTGTCTTGTCCCCATACGACCTGTGTGCCGAGTTTTCGGACGACCTTGCCATTAACCGAGACACGGCCATCGCGAATCAGTTTTTCTGCTTGACGTCGAGAGGCGAGACCAGCCCGGGCTAACACTACGTGGAGTCGTTCGGCCATGCTTCTCCAAGAGCCTGCAGGTCCTTGGGTGTAGGAAGATCCCCCAGGTCCTTTAGATCAAAGAGTTCTAAGAACCGCTTTGTGGTGCCATATATAATGGGCCGGCCCGGCAGATCCTTGCGGCCCAACACGCGAATCAACCTTCGTTCAAGAAGCATGCGAAGTATGCCTCCGCAGTCTACCCCCCGTAAGTGTTCTATATCGCTGCGAAGCACAGGTTGCTTATAAGCAATGACGGCAAGGGTTTCCAAGGCTGCGCGGCTCAAGCGAGCCGGTCTGGTCTGTTTCAGGCGCCTGATCCACTGTCCGTATTCAGGACGGGTTCGGAGCTGGTATCCGCCAGCGACCTCAGCCAAAAAGAAACCGCGCTTTTGAGACTCATACTCTTCTGCCAGGGTCGTGAGGACGTTGTGTATTGCCTTGCGGTCCTCGATTTCCAGAACCGTCTTGATCTTATCAATGGTAAGGGACGTATCTGATACAAAGAGCAAGCTTTCAACAATGGCCTTTAAATTATCCATGGAAAATCCTGATAATCCCTGAGCTAACGTGCTGCATGATTCGTATCACTTGAGATCTTGCCATCTCAAGGATAGCCAAAAAGGTTACAATGATATCTCCTTTGGTGGCCTGTGTCTCAAAAAGCTTTTGAAAGGTCACGGAACCACGCTGTTCCAGGATATCTGCAATCTGAGAAATCCTGCTCTTCACCGAGATCGTATCTACCGTGATATTCAAAAAATGTTCTGGCGACACTTGCTTGATGATTTCCTGAAAAGCGTCAATAAGCTCAAACAGGCTAACCTGCACGAGATTCTCGGATCCTTCATCCACAAATTCCGTGTCATCATCACAGTGCTCCCGGACGAAGACATCCCAGTCCAGTTGATTCCGTTTTACGAGATCCTCGGCAGCATATTTCAATTGCAGATATTCGGCTAAAGGCCTCACAATCTCCATGCGAGGATCATCCTCTTCACCCTCTGGTTCATCTTGGGTGGGCAGGAGCATGCGGGACTTGATGTGGACCAGGGTGGCAGCCATGAGTAGAAACTCCCCGGCTATATCTATGTTTAGGGCTTTCATCAACTTGAGATATTCCAGGTACTGCTTGGTAATCAAAGCAATTGGGATGTCATAGATATCCAACTCGTTCTTTTTGACAAGATGCACGAGAAGGTCCATAGGACCATCAAAAAGATCTCCCAGATGTACGTAATAAGGTGTCTGATCTTGTATTTGTTCGACCATGGCCTGACCTAACCCAAACAAACCGGAAAACAAAGGCCCCTGGAACCCCACCTAAATCTTGATAGCCGCTCGAACCTGTTCCATGGTATTATGAGCAACTGCTTGCGCCTTGCGATTACCGTCTTCAATAATGGCCCTGACTGTATCCGGGTGGGCCTCATAATAGGATCGTTGGTCACGGATAGGCTCAAGGGCCTGGATGAGATTTTCAGCCATCATTTGCTTGCACTCTACACAGCCGATTTGGGCCTCTCGGCATGCCTGATCAATGCGTTGAATCGTCTTTTGGTCAGAGTAAAGCTGATGAAAACTGAAAACATTGCAAACATCCGGGTTGCCGGGGTCGTTGCGTCGTGCCCGCTGGGGATCGGTAATCATCTGGCCGACCTTGCTCCGGACTTCCTTTGGCGTGTCTGAAAGGAAAATGGCATTGTCGTAACTCTTGCTCATTTTGCGGCGATCTATGCCAAGGATCTTAGGGGTTTCGGTCAGAATCGTCTCGGGTACCGGGAAGATATCCCCATAAAAATAGTTGAAACGCCGGGCGATTTCTCTTGTGAGCTCCACATGGGGGGCTTGATCTATTCCAACAGGGACCCCATTGGCCTTGTACATGATAATATCGGCTGCTTGAAGTACGGGATAACCCAGGAAGCCGAAGGTGGAAAGGTCCTTATTCTTCAACTGTGCAATCTGCTCCTTATAGGTCGGATTCCGTTCCAGCCAGGGTAATGGCGTGATCATGGACAGGAGCAAAAACAGTTCAGCATGTTCTTTGATGTGTGACTGAATAAAAAGGGTGCACTTGTCCGGTGAAAGTCCTACGCTTAACCAGTCTGTAAAAATTTCCAGGATATAGCCCTGGATTGGAGCGGTCATATCATAATCACTGGTCAGGGCGTGCCAGTCGGCTATAAAAAAGAAACAATCATAGTGGTCCTGCATTTTTTTCCAATTTGCCAGGGCGCCATGGAGGTTTCCGAGATGGAGTGGCCCGGTGGGTCGCATGCCGCTTAAAATCCGTTTCTTAGCCATTTTTTTAGCCATTGCAAACTTCCTAATGCGTTATATATCGAAAAAGTATCAATAACCCCTCGTTTCCGAGGGAGATGCGGAGTATGGGTTCTACAAAAAAGGATATTATACCATTTAACGCTCCTGTGAAAAGCAGAAAAATCAGGATAATCATGCCAAAACGTTCTAAGTGTGCAAATTGAGCGGCATACTGCGGGGGCAATAGCATGGAGAGGATTCGGCTTCCATCCAAGGGCGGGACCGGTATCATGTTAAAGACCGCTAGGACTGCATTGATGAGGACGCTATATCCGAGCATGTAAAGCAGGTCCAGTGCAATAAACCTGAATATTGATTCCGACCAAAAGGACCCGGCCCGGAGCATGATCTGAAAAACCATTCCGCACACAAGGGCACAGATCAAATTGAGGGCCACCCCGGCTGATGCAACAAGGATTGTATCCCTGCGATAGTTTCGGAGATTGGAGAAATTAACCGGAACCGGCTTGGCATACCCAAAAATAATAGGGGATCTGAATAACAACAACATCAAAGGAAGAATGAAAGATCCCATGATATCGAGATGCTTGATCGGATTTAAGGTGAGCCTCCCAGACCATTTGGCTGTGGGGTCTCCCAAGCGATATGCCACCCAGCCATGGGCGACTTCGTGAATCGTAACGGCGAACAGCAGCGGCACGATCATGACGACCAATTTATTGAGATTAAAACCGAGAAACATGGTCAGTTTCCGTTCGGAAACCCCTTTCTGTCCAGCCAGAATCTTTGAGTGAACACGATTTAGGATAGCCTTTACGTATCCTGCACCCTCCAATTCTTGCGTACAAATTCTACCTCATCCATACGGGTCTTGACCTCGCCGTTTAGGCGGGCATCAAGGAGGCGGCCTAAAATTTCTCGATAGATCGGGCCGGGTTTAAAGCCCATCTTCTTCAGGTCCTTGCCCCCCAGTAATGTGGTTATTGATCTTAACCGGGTCACATAGTTTGAAATAGCCCGTTGGATGGAATCGTGCGTGGTACTTGCCATCATGTAGAGCAGCGTTTCCGTGCGAAATGGGCGAAGTTTTTTGTAAAGGTCACTGTTTTTAAAGACTTTTTGAGAGGCCATCCACCTCAGGCAGTTCTCCGCCTTGATTTTTTCATTGATCAATACTTTGCGGTGGCGCTGTGTCAGTTCAAGCCTATCGCATAGCTCCTGTACACTATCTGGATCAAGGGATTTCATAAGGGCCATCAGATAGAGCACCCACCTTCTACAGGACTCTTCTAAAAAAAGCAAATTGTGCCAGGTCAGGACCTTCTCAACCGAATTGAGGAGCGCCTCCAGGACACCATTGTACACGATCTTTGGATGAATCACCTTCAGAAGCTTGAATTCGTTAAGGCGCCGCAGAGCCATCACAGGGTTGTCTTCGTCTAAGATATGGCGGAGTTCAGAAAAAAGCCGACGGCCGCTCAATTCCCTGAAGAAATCCATTTTAACAGCATTTTCGATTAGCCCTAAGGTCAGCTTTCCCATTTTGAAACCAAACCGCTGCTCAAATCGAACAGCCCGGAAAACCCGTGTGGGATCTTCCACAAAGCTAAGGTTGTGCAAGACGCGGATTACTTTTTGTTTCAGATCTTTTTGCGCGCCAAAAAAATCGATCAAGATGCCGAATCTGTCGGGATTGAGTTTTATGGCCAGGGTGTTGATCGTAAAATCTCTTCGATACAGGTCAAGCTTAATGGAGCCCATTTCCACTGTGGGAAGGGCCCCGGGTGATTTATAATATTCAAGTCGTGCCGTGGCCACATCGATTTTTTGGCCATCTGGAAGGATAACCACGGCTGTGTTGAACTTCTGATGGGCCCTTACCCGACCTCCAAGCGAAGCAGCCAGGCTCTTGGCAAAGGGGATACCATCTCCCTCAATAACAACATCAATATCCAGATTCTTTTGGTACAGAAAAATGTCCCGGACAAAACCACCCACTGCATAGGCATTATATCCAAGATCGTCGGCCACCTCTCCAATGGTTCGCAGGAGCTTTATGATCTCTTCCGGGAGACGTTCGGCCAAGAATTTAACCACGCTCCTTTTTCGTACATGGTCTTCATGGCCCTTGCCATCAACCATGTATCTCGGGATCTGTGCAGGCTCGCTCACAAGGATATTGAGCAGATCGGTCCTGGTGATGACGCCTGTCACACAGCCATTTTCCATCACGGGGAGTAGCCGTTGTTTATTTCCTATAATCTTTTCCTGGATTTCGGACAGGGAGGCATCTGGGGTCACTGTATCGATTTCTGTGGTCATGAATTCGCGTACCGGTACATGATCGAGCTTGTGATGAAGGGCCTTTTCTATCACCTGACGTGAGATGATACCGAGGAGGTTATCAGATTCCAATACCACAAGCACGTTCACGTTGTAGCGCGTAAGGAGTTTGTTCGCCTCTGTGAGTACAACATCAGGGTCCACGTGTATGACCGGAGATGACATGAGGTCCTTGGCTGAGCGTTTGGGTTTGATTATCTGGCTCAAGACCGCAAGGAGTCTTTCCTCTACCTGGACCAGGGTCTGGCCTTTAATTGTGGCCGAAGCAGCTGTAGGATGGCCGCCGCCGCCAAAAGCCATGGCTACTTCTCCGGCGTCTATTTCTGGCAGTCGGCTTCGAGCAACCAAGTATACGCGATTTTCCATGCTGGCTAAGGCAAAGATGACATCCAGATTCTGCATATCCCTTAACTTGTGGACCAAGAGCGCGAAATCTCCCACATAGATCTCGGAAGACGCTGTCGTGATTGCTACATCCACACCGTGTATGGTGCGATGGGTGATCCCTTCAATCATGTCGTTTAGAAGGCTCACCTGCTCCGGGGTTATTTCCCGGGTGATTAGGTCTGAGACCACATTCAGATTCGCTCCCTTGGACAGCAGATAGGCTGCAGCAAGGTAATCATCCTCTGTCGTGGATTTGAATGTGAAAGAACCCGTGTCTTCGTATAGGCCTAGGGCCATGATCGTGGCCTCTTCAGGGGTGATCGGGATTTTTTTGTCACGAAGGATCTTTGTCAGGATGGTGACCGTTGCACCAACCATCTGAGTGACCACAACGCTGCCAGAGAGATCGTCGGGCATGGGGGGATGATGGTCATATATGTGGATCTCGAGGCCCGGGCGTTCAACAATACTGGCAAACTTGCCGATACGACTTGCCTGACGGGTATCTACCAGGATAAGCCGGGTTACGGCGTTGAGGTCCACGTCTTTGATCTTTACAATGTTGTAAAGATAGACCATGGATTTTACAAAAAAATCCCTCAAACCCTTTTCCTGGGAACCTGGAAAGACCACAAGGGCCTCTGGATAGAGTTTTTGGGCTGCTATCATAGAGGCAAATGCGTCAAAATCGGCGTTGATGTGGGTCGTTATCACAGTAAGGCCCTGTGATGAACTTCCAGAGGTGTCGTTTTTTGAAAGCATCTTAAATTGTCTCAAAACCCAAGCTGATAACGCCTTTCCGCTCCCTGTCCAAGTGACTGGAGAAACGCTTGTAACCAGCCACGCCCCTGGCGCTAACAGGAAACATACCCGCATTTCTCGCGGTCTGGTTAATTGGCTTGATAGGCCCCAGGGAACAGGACCAAATGGTCTCTCTGCTGTTGCCGGGGGTATAGAACTTATAAAAGGCTCTGTGCCTCACGGCTAGTATGCCTCGATAGGTGTTTGGTGCAGAATTATTCTGAAACCATCTCGGAAATCAAGACAAAACTCATAGATCGGATTAATCCCCTCCAATGCAACGACAGAGAAACTAAAAGAGTTTGGGCAACAATAAATTTTAACTGAAATTGGATAAGCCATAGCTAAACGATCTTCATCTGCCCCTCCAACCACTCCAGACAGGAAATCCACTTTCATCCCGAAGCTTCAGGATTTTGTCTTCTTTTATTACTTCAGCAGCAATGATGGCTGGTTTCCCATTAAAGAAAATTTTTGAACCTTTAACCGTAATTTTGTCTTTTGGTTCAATCCTGATTTCCTGGTTTTCAATGTACCAACCAGGGCCCAGATGAACAGAAATTTCTTCTTTGTCCGTTTTCATCATCAGATGTACACCGTAGTGCATCCCTTTCCTTGGGGTAATTCTGCCCACGCTGATTACTTCTCCGCTAATGGTCTCAACAGTTTTTGGGTCATACATTCTCCCGTATTTGCTTCCCATTCCCCAGTCACCGCTTCCTCTCCATTGCATCCCTCCCTGAGCAAAAGACTCATTGACAAGAAGAATAAGGCTGACAATGGCAAAAACTGATATAAGGACATTTATCTTCTTCATTTTTTGCTCCTCTCTTTTGAGTGTATTTTTAACCCATCCAATTCAGCCAACTATATGTAATTTAAACTTTTCGTTAAATAATTCTTATCTGACCTACTTGCAATTGGTTATTTGATTGGAAAATATAATGGAAAGGGTGAGCGGCGCGGGTTTGTGCATCCGCTCAACTTTTGTTGGACATGGTTCCCCCTACAAAATGAAATCAGTGGAAAGGAACTTGGAACTTCGTTCTCGTACAATAGTCGAAATGATACGCTTATTCATCTCTGTCTGTTTTGCCGCCACCAGGGTTCTTATGGAAAACACTCCAAGTGCATCCGACACAGAGAGGGTTCCTTCGGCTGAATCCTTTCGTCCAGTGAAGGGAAATGTATCAGGTCCTCTTTGGCATTGACTATTGACATTGACCCTGCAAACCTGATTCACTAATGGATCTATCAATTTAGCGATGATATCTGGATCTTGGCCAAAGATACTGACTTGCTGCCCATAGTCTGAATCCCTGATATAGGATAGAGGTTCATCAATATCTTCAAAAGGTACAACTGGGATGACAGGCCCAAACTGTTCTTTGCTGTAAATTTTCATTTGGGGTGTAACAGGATAAAGTACTGCTGGAGAGAAAAATGTCTTATTAATACTTCCGCCATACTTGTTAACAATCCCTGCGCCTAAATTCAGCGCGTCGTCAACAAGGCTTTGTAAATATGCCGGCTTATCCTTTTCGGGTAATGGCGTAATATTGACATTGTCTTCCCACGGCATACCGAAGTTCAGACGATCGACAGCTTCACAGAATTTATTGATAAATTTACTGGCGATAGACTGATGCACAAATAATATTTTCAATGCTGTGCAGCGTTGACCGTTATATGACAAGGTTCCTACAACACTTTCTCGTACTGTTGACTCGAGTTCAGCATCATCAAGGATGATGCCGGCATTCTTGGCTTCCAGACCCAATATACATTTTAGCCGATGAGGTTTAGGATGTTGAGACTTCAAAATATCAGCAACCCTACTTGAGCCAATGAAGGCAAGAACATCTATGTTGCCAGAGGACATAAGGGGCGCGACTACTTTCTGGCCTGCTCCATATACAGTATTTACAACCCCTTTAGGGAAAGATTGCTGAAACGCTTCAAGTAACGGGTAGTGGAGAAGAACTCCAAGTTTTGGTGGTTTGAAAATGACAGCATTCCCCGTGATTAAAGCAGGAATCAAGGTTGCGAATGTCTCATTTAACGGATAGTTAAATGGCCCCATGCATAACACAACCCCCAGAGGAGCTTGTCGTATCTGCGCGATAATACCGCTTTCAATAACAAATCTTGAGGAGTTCCGATCAATTACTTTTAATGCCTCAATCGTATCGATTATGTAATCAATCGTTCGGTCAAACTCTTTCTCTGAATCTTTCAGAGTTTTACCGATTTCCCACATTAAAAGCGCTACTACCTCATCGCGTTTTTTTCTCATTTTTTCAACAAACAACTCAACGTGCCTGATCCGTTCTTCAACGGACATTGTCGGCCATTCGCCATAGCCATTGCTATAAGCTTTTATTGCTGAGTTCAGAATTTCTAATGATTCTTTTTGGGTTAAAAGTGGATAACTGCCGATATACTTTTGCTCAACTGTATCGTGTTTCCTTATACAGACAGGCGAGAAAACCTCTTGTACCGGGCCATCCCATTTTCTTGATTCCCCATCCACCAAAAAAATTTTTTGCTCAATCCGAGTGTTCAAGCGATACTTTTCTGGTATTTGAGATTCTTCAGGAAATATTTCAAATACTTTATGAGATTTCGTCATTTACATTTCTCCTATTGTTAGGACAAGATATTTTGTCCAATGTGAAGCCTCACCGCCCCCTTCCAGGGGTCTGCCTGACGGCAGCGCTTCGCGTCCGGGGAGCAGGCCGGTTAAACAAAAGCGCAAAACGATTCGAATTTGGGGAAGTCGCTGGTTTTAAACACCCAATATATCCTGCAACACAGGAAACATACGTCTAACGCAGGCTCGCCCTTCTTCGACAGCTTCTTTTGCTCGATCAAACTCCATCAGGCCAAGATGGGCCAATCGTGGCGTCAGCATGACATTCGGGGGGTCACCGGCCATGCGACTGCGTGTGATACGGTCTTGCATGATATTGATGGAACGGACCAATACATCGAACAATCCTGGGGAACCGATATGCAATCCCAGTAGATGCGAAATAAGAGAAGTTGTCCGCTTTTTAAGGCTAGCAGAGAGCCTCTCGAATAGCTCTGCTTCGGTGCTCCCCTGATGGCTTTGAACGATATTTTTCTGCTTTCGGCTGAGATACCTCCTCCCGACTATGTCACCATTCAAATTGACAGCTATGACCACTTCCGCACCTAAGGCGCGGCAAAGAGAAACCGGTACTGGATTGACTAGGCCGCCGTCCACCAGCCATTGCTCCTCAAGCTTTACTGGCGTGAAAATACCAGGCAGTGCCATGGATGCTCGGACGGCATCCAGCAATGAGCCCCGTTGAAACCAGATTTCACGCCCTGTGGTCAAATCAGTAGCCACAGCGGCAAAGGGCTTGGGAAGGTCTTCAATTAATACATCCTCCATGAGATGCAGACGCAAGAAATCCATCAGCCGTTTGCCCTCGATAAAGCCACCGCCCATAACCAGATTAATATCCATAAATCGAACGATATCTCGTCGATTGAGTTTGTATACCCAAGACTCCAGCTTGTCGAGATTCCCGCTCACATAAACTGCACCCACCAGCGCCCCGATTGAAGTGCCACATACAATGTCAGGCTTAATACCTACATCGGCAAGTGCACGTATCACACCGATATGCGACCAGCCACGGGCAGAACCGCTGCCAAGTGCAAGGCCAATACGTGGACGGTTAGACATTTTCACATCACTGGTCATAAATATAACCCCTGGATAATCTTGTGGTATGCACATATGGTATGCATATGATTTTCGTAAACCGGTGTTTTCAATCCCCAAAATGCCATTCTACTGTTTCGTTCTTAATATCAGCCACTTGGCGTGGCCCGAGCCTATTTATATACCTTTCTATATCAAGTTTTGACACAGTGTCGAGCGCCAGTGCCCGTGCGGTTTCCTAACCGGGTTGTGTTGGTATTTCTCAAATGTTCCTGAGTCCATGTCTTCACAGGTATGATGTCATAAATCACATGCTTAGTAAAGAAAGACAAGGCCGATTGGCAAAGAAACACAAAATTCTTTTTCTGCCCCGTGGAATAGAGACGCCCGAATGGTGAAATCGTCCCGAATTTTGCGAGTATTGGAAACCATTGATTACCACCAGAAGCGGTTTTCCTCTCCGATAATGGTGATTATCAAGACCATTGTGGGAGGCCCTGAGATGGGAATAGCAATGTACCCTTGTGAAATCCGGGTTAATAGGTTATGGTCAAAAATAACGAAGCGTTGTGGTGAGACGGCTTTTTATCCGTTATCAGTTCAGTATCCGTGAAATATGGAGAGAAACCAACTCTTTTTATTCGTATTTTTATTCGTATTTACGGCTATCATCCTGTTGTTTGGTTGCACGCCTTTCAAAAAGAAAACTCACCTTAATATACCTTCTAAAGCAAAGAATGTTGTCTTGCTGGCAAAAAAGGATCTATCAGCAAGGCTTAAAGTCCCCATAACAAGCATTTCTATCATTCGTATCGAGGCAATTAATTGGAGTAATACCAGTCTTGGTTTTCCCAGGGAAGGGATGATTTATGCTCAAGTTATTACACCAGGATACAAAATAATTCTCTCTGCTCAAGGGAAGCACTATGAGTATCATAGTGATTATGATCGTGTAATAACACAAGATTAGAATCAGTTAAGAAGGGGGTGATGGGAAAGTATATCAAAGGGCAAAAAGGGTAGGTCAATTCCAAAAAAACTTAAAGGATTTTCTGCTGAGGGTTAAATAAATATCCAAAAGGGAGCAATGTTTAAGAATTTTTCACCTTTAGCAGGACAGGGGGGGAATGAAAACACTGAGAATGAAACCAAAATTTTTAGTTCCTGCATTATTTATTGCTTTATCAGTTATGATGGTCACGTCAGGGGCTGCAATTGCTGCATTTATGCAATCACAAGTCCCCACTGGCCCAGTCCCCGGGAAATACATCATTGTCTTTAAAGATGGTATTGATCCACTACGTGGTGCTCAAGATCTGGAAATTGCGCATGGTTTAAGGATGAGACATATTTACTCCCATGCCATAAAAGGGTGTTCTGTATCTATGGCTGAATGGAAATTGGAGGCAATTGAAAGCGATCCCACTGTAGAATATGTTGAACAGGATGTATATGTTCATGCACTTCAGCAGACACTTCCATGGGGCGTGGATCGAATAGATGCAGAGTTGGTTTGGACTTACAATACAGGGGCAGGGGTGAAAGTCGCCATTATTGACACTGGAATAGATTATACTCATCCAGACTTGACCGCCAATTTCGATCCTGTAAACAAAGGATATGATTTTGTCGATGATGACGATGAACCACTGGATGAGAATGGACATGGGACGCATTGTGCTGGAATTGTGGCTGCTAGAGATAATACTGAAGGAGTGGTTGGCGTTGGACCAGAAGCAAAATTGTATGCAGTAAGGGTCCTTGACAGACGAGGAAGTGGTTTGCTCAGTGATATTATCGCGGGACTCGATTGGTCGGTCGTCAATGGTATGCAAGTGATATCAATGAGTTTGGGGACCACAATCTATTCACTAAGCCTGGAAACTGCATGCAACAATGCCTATAATGCCGGTCTCGTTTTAATTGCAGCCGCTGGTAACAGCGGGGACGGAGATCCAAGTACAGACGAGTATTCATATCCTGCAGCCTACGGCTCGGTGATTGCGGTCGGTGCGACTGACAGTACTGATGCAGCACCTTTTTGGAGCAACTCAGGCCCATATCTGGAATTAGCAGCTCCGGGGGTAAGCATATATTCAACCCTACCAACATATAGGGTTACCTTAACCACATTTTATGGTTATGACTATGGAACATTGAACGGCACCTCAATGGCGTGCCCGCATGTCAGTGGTACGGCAGCCCTTGTGATAGCCTCTGATCCAACATTAACAAATGAGGCTGTAAGATTGCTGTTACAATCAACGGCTGACGACTTAGGGCCAGCCGGACTGGATACAGTATATGGATATGGTTTAATTGATGCTGATGAAGCTGCTTCAGGCGAGGACACCATCCCACCGACGATATCCAACTTAACACCCGCTGATGGGTCAATAGTAAATACAGGGACTCCAACCATTTCCGCAACAGTGGCGGATGCAGGTGGTATTGACTCGACTTCTATCGTTATGGCGGTGGATGCAGTCACGGTTACGCATAGTTATGACAGCACAACAAGTGTGGTCTCTTACACACCCACGACGTCTCTCATAGATGGCCTTTACACAGTGACTTTGGATGTGGCAGATGCCGTGGGTAATCTCGCCACGACCAGCTGGTCATTCACGGTCGATACCACACCACCAGAACAAGTGGCTGGAGTAACAGTAACGACGGTAAGTAGTAGTCAGCTAGATATTTCATGGACAGCGAACACCGAATTGGATCTCGACCACTATAATGTGTACAGGAGCACTACATCTGGTGGTCCATATGGTCTTGTTGCCTCACCAACCACGAACTTGTATTCAAATACTGGTCTGGCAGCTTCGACAACCTACTACTACGTGGTAACAGCAGTGGATGTGGCAGGAAATGAAGGTGACCCCTCTTTAGAGGCTTCAGGAACGACAAGCGAGGCGGCTGTTAACGCCATGCACATTGCAAGTATCACCATGTCAACAGTAGATCGGGGACCATGGACATATGCCATAGCCACAGTAACGATCGTCGATGCCACCGGCAATCCTGTTGCGGGCGCCACAGTCTCTGGTGGGTGGAGCGGATTGACCGGTGATACTGATTCTGGGGTTACCAATACCGCTGGGCAGATATCTTTTAGTTCGGACAGGGTACGAGACGCAGAAGGTATATTTACATTGACTGTAACTGGTGTTGTGCATACCGACTATACTTACGATTCTACGGCAAATGTCGTAACAAGTGCCAGTATCGAGGTTTAAAAAGCCATTTCCTTTATGTAGACTCTGCTCTGTATTGTTTTGATCTCATACAGATAGACCGCCAGGGCTTTGCTCTGGCGGTTTTTTCTTGTTGGTGCTTAAAAAATGGCATTAAATGTGTACCTATCTCGACCTTACGAATTATTTTTGCTCGTGGTTCTCATGTGAGATATAATATTTTGGGAAAAATCGAGATACTGCATCTGTTACTTCTTGAAGCCATTTACGCCTTTGCTCCTCAGAGCTTATGATTATAATCCTAAACATTTTCCGGTAAAATTTTTCTACTCCGCAGAGCCCAAAAATGCAGTTTTTCCAGAGCGTTTCGAGTGGATCACCAAAAACTTTTTCCTCTCTTTCCTCTGGAGTATTGGAAGTGTTGAATACAAGAACAGCTTTGCCTTTCAATAAACCATCAGGTATTCCTTCGCCTTTATCTCCTTCAAGGAATCCATAAGCAATCCCTGGACGAATCACTCTATCAATCCATCCTTTCAAAATTGCTGGCGGCTGCCCCCACCAATTTGGATGAATGATTATAATTCCATCTGATTCAGTAAGTTCATCACAATAATTTTTTATCTGATGTGGTAAAGGTGCATCCTTTGAAATTTCTTCAATAGGCAAGATAGGGTCAAAATTTTCTTCATATAAATCATGGAAATAAATATCATGGCCTTTTTCTTGAAGTGTATTCAGTGCTGCTTCTGCAATAGCATGATTAAAACTTTTTTTATTAGGGTGAGCAAGAATTACTGAAATCTTCATGTTCCATCTCGCTGATAATTATTTTTTGGGGAAAGTTCTCAGCCCTTGTGCAGCGCATTGATAAGCTGCAGGGAACAGGACCAAATGGTCTGCTGTCGCCGTGCTACACGGAACTTATCAGAGATTCCGTGTAGCACGGCTAGTGAGCCTCGATAGGTGTTTGGTGCAGATATCGTTCTGGAACCGCAGAACAAATCTCATTTAATATCCGTTTGCGGTCCTTTTTGCCCTTGACAAGCGGAGGACTTATAAGCACTCAGATGAGTGCGTGTCTACTACTTATTCTTTTCCGTTAATGCAGCAATACTAGGATTAACAATATTTATTGTATCTCCTGCCTTCATTCCCATTAGCTGTTCATATTCCTCTGCACTCAAAATGTCCGCAAGCCGTTTTTGGAGCTCTATAGATAAATCGTTTATTTTGTTCGCCAGTGCTTCTCCAGTAATTCCTGAGGCAATAACACGATCTTTCTCTTTCAGGAAATCTCTATGCAATTCTTCAAATTTGTTAGATGTGATTGTTGGAACATGGTGCTCCGCAGTAAGTGCTGCTTCGCGAATTATCACTTCATTTGGATCAATCGATTCACCTGTTTCTAAAAATTTTTTGTGCATTGAGTGAAGTTTTTCAGAAAGTGTATTCATTGAAGTTTCCCCCCCGTATTTTTGCCAACATGGATTGTAAACACCTGGAAGCCATGGAAGTAGAAAACCAGTACCCCAAACTCCGTATGCTAATACAGAGGCCCAATATCCTCTTACTTGAAGGTTCAGAGTAACTTTCGGATCAGTTGAATATAAAAAACAATTAGCGGACTGATGACAAACGCCATTGACTGCATAAACACCAATACCTGCGGTATCGTTGCAACCAAACATCGGCATGCGGTAGCAATTTGCTACTGCATACACCCCATTACCCGAGCAAATCTTTCGCTTGTCTGGTCCAGAGTGCCCACCCCAGCAATCGAAATATTTGTCATTAGATGGAGAGTAAACATAAGTATGATCTGCAATGTCGCTGATCTTTACAGCCCAGCCCTCAAGAGTTTGGCGACTCATAGTTGATTTCCTCACAATCCAGGCCCTTTTGGGACATAAGGACGTTTCCACAATAATGATCTACTCATATCTTGTAACAAGGCGGCCAGGGCGTTACAAGCTCACTAGATAATCTCTCGCACAAATAGATTCAAATAAGGATTCTTTTGTGAGAAAAAGAATAAAGCGGAAAATCCCTTATTGATTTTTGGGCGTATAGCGTTATCCGATTGAAATGTCAAGGAATCTAAGAGTCGTGCGGCTTGAAAAATTTGAGCGTAACGAAACGTTACAATTTATCCGGAAAAGTACGGAAAAAAGTGTGAAGATTCTACACAGTGAATTGTCTACAACCCTATGGAGTCGTATCTATCCTTGCAAAACACCCGGAGCATCAAGTCGAGCTAATCCTGGCATGAACTGACTTGTAGAACTCTCCTTAGTTCAATATATTTTTTTTGCTGCCTGGGCACAGTCGGCATCACCATTTTGATCGAAACGATACCAGCTCTCAATTTGTTCGTTAAAGTGGCCCGAAATGTGTTTGATTTTTTCATCGTCACAAATAGTAAGAGACTTATCCGAAGTCTCGCCGCCCTGGATCATTTTTGAAGGATCAAGATAGGCAACTTTAACATCTTTTGGGCAACAACAGAGATAGCCGCAGAAAGTAAAGCCGGGCTTGATTTCTTGTGTTGAAGGATCTGTGATA
>Ga0180301_10001884_pt1 | contig 16425 bp, 9 predicted proteins | sample GuaBasSediGuay16_FD_121797 | JGI IMG/M metagenome (GOLD analysis project Ga0180301, IMG submission 121797) | Subseafloor sediment microbial communities from Guaymas Basin, Gulf of California, Mexico - Guay16, Core 4569-2, 12-15 cm | ecosystem: Environmental > Aquatic > Marine > Hydrothermal... | reverse complement strand
TTCTCAAACAATTTACCGCATCGTAAAACTCCGCAATAAGTTTAATTCTTTTCTCTTTGGGAATTTTATTTAAATAAAACTTTCCCATAATTTCTTTTTTACTTTTTATTTTTATTACATTATAATTTAGAATTTTGCTCTATGCAACGGTGCATAGAGTGAATACGTAATTCCTTTTTGAATGGATATCTGACTGTAGAAAGATATACTGGTGGAAAGATATATGGTAGAAAGATATATGGTAGAAAGATATAGGCGCTTTGCTAGTTTGGTTAATTTTGAATGGTAATTCCATCTGGCAAATTTTGCTGGACTAATCTTGTATTTAATTATTTTGTGTAATTTTATATCTAATTTTGAATTAAAGTTACTTAATCTTGTGTTTATATATTGACTAATTAAATTACACTCTTTAAATTACACTCTCATATCTCGCAATGCCCTAATTCTTTCTTCAATAGGTGGATGGGTCATAAATAATTTTGTAAACCAGCTGGTTTTTTGTTTTCCTTTGAAAGGTGAGGAAATAAAAAGATGAGAGGTGGCGTTGGAGGCAACTCGCATTGGGGTGGGGTCTTGAGCAATTTTTTCTAAAGCTCGAACCAACCCTTCAGGATATCTTGTTAACAAAGCCCCTGAAGCGTCAGCTAAAAATTCTCGCTTTCTGGAAATAGCCAATCTTATTAAACTAGCAGCTAGGGGGGCTAGAATAATAGCTATCAAACCAATAATCAAAATAATAGCCCCGCCAGAATTTCGAGAGTCACGGCTTCTTCCAAAGCCTCCCCAGAAAGCTAAACGAAATCCCCAATATGACATATGAGCTATAATTCCAGCTAAAATTACCGCAATCGTTCCAATTAAAATATCTTTGTTTTTAATATGAGAAATTTCATGGCTTAAAACTCCTTCAAGCTCTGTTCTGTCCAATTTTTGCAAAAGCCCCTCGGTAACGGCTATAGCCGCATGATTTTCGTCTCGGCCGGTAGCAAAAGCATTTGGCTTGAGTTCTGGAACTATATAAATTTTTGGGGTCGGAAGGCCGGCAGTAATAGCTAAATTTTCCACAATTCGGTAAAGCTCAGGATTTTGTTCTTTTTTTATCGGCTTAGCTCTAGTCATTTTCAAAACAACCTTATCTGAATGCCAATAGCTTAGAACACTAGTGGAGACGCTAAAAATTGTAGCAGTTATCAAAATTAAATAGTTGCCAAAAAAATAACTAAAAAGCCAGCCCAGAAAAATAATAAAAACTAAAAATACACCGATTAAGAGCCAAGTTTTGTAAATGTTGGATTCGGCTTGAGAATAAAGGGTCATAGAAATTTTCAATTTTCAATTTTCAATTTTCAATCAAAATGCACTTTTGGGACTTCTTTAGCTTCTGCTTCTTCCAGTTCAAACAATTCCATTTTTTTGAAGCCAAATATTTTAGCTATCACATTTGAAGGCACGCTTTCAATTTTTATATTTAAATCTCGGACTAAACTATTATAAAATCTTCTGGCTGCTTGAATTTTATCTTCGGTATCACGAAGTTCTTTCTGCAATTCCAAAAAATTCTGAGATGCTTTAAGATCAGGGTAATTTTCAGAAACAGCAAAAAGAGATTTTAAAGTTTGAGAGAGCATATTTTCTGCTTGAGCTTTCTCTTTCATACTCTGAGCACCCATTGCCCGTGATCTTGCTTGGGTAACTTTCTCCAATACTTCCCTCTCATGAGCGGCATATCCTTTAACTGTTTCTACTAAATTTGGGATTAAATTATATCTTCTTTTCAATTGAACTTCAATATCCGACCAAGCTTCTTTTGCTCGAATTTTTCTCTTAACCAATCCGTTATAAGTACCAATGAACCAAAAAGCAAAAATAAGAATTGCTAAAATTAGCAAATAGAGCATATGTAATTTTTAATTTATAAGATTCTTAGCGACCTTTGTTACTTCGGTAATGCTGAAATTATTTTGCTGAGGAGTTGATGTTGAGTAGCAAATTTATAGTTTAAAAGTTTCAAAACAGTGAGAAAATCACCAATTTCTTCTCGAAAAGTTTCCGGACCAGTAAATATCTCCATCCCTTCTTCTATCAGATTTTTAAAATAATTTTTCAAAATTTCCTCTTTCTCTTTTTCTCTCAAATAGCCAATAATTTTTTTGAACTCTCCCCTGTCTAACCAGATTCCTTCACAAAGATTACAAAGATCAACTTTAACATTAGAGTCACCATAGCAGACTTCATAGAGAGGAGCCTGGCAGGAGGGACAAAGTTTCTTCCCCGGAGAAATTTTAAATTTGCCTTTTTCCTTCCAAAGATCGATATCTAACCAGTTTAAATTTTTATCTTTTTCATCTTTTGCCTGGCGCAACTCGTCTTTTTCAAACCAAAGCCCGAGGCAGCGGGGACAATAATCAACTTCCACTCCATTAAAAACCGTTTTTTTCAAATTTACTTTACAAAGAGGGCAGTGCATATTCCTTATTATATCCAAAAACTCTCCCGAGAGCAAGAGGGAGAGTTTTTGGAGAAATTTGAGTATCAATTAATATTCTTCCTCTGGTCTAGGAGTGGGACTTTCTTCTTTCTTCTCGGGTTTCTCAGCAACTACACATTCGGTAGTTAAAAGCATACTAGCTCCAGAAACAGCATTTTCTAAAGCTGATCTCACTACCTTTGTGGGATCAACTATTCCCGACTCCATAAGATTTTCATAGTTTAAAGTTTGAGCATTAAATCCATATCCTCCTTTCCGTTTTTTCACCTCTTCAACCACTATTGAACCTTCAATTCCAGCATTCTGAGCAATCATTCTTAAAGGTTCCTCTAAAGCTTTCCTTAAAATTTCAACCCCTACTTTCTCATCTCCTTTTGCTTTTACTTCCTCTAAACCTTCCATTGCTCTAATTAGAGCCACTCCTCCTCCTGGAACAATCCCCTCTTCAATAGCTGCTTTAGTAGCTGCTAGAGCATCTTCGGCTTTATGTTGGCGAGCTTTTTGTTCAACTTCAGTTGGGGCGCCAACTTTAATCACGGCCACTCCACCTGATAATTTCCCCAATCTCTCTTGTAATTTTTCTTTATCAAATTCTGAATCGGTGGTTTCTATTTCTCTTTTAATCTGAGCAATTCTTGCTTCAATATCTTGTTTTCTTCCTTTACCCCCAACAATAATCGTGTTTTCTTTAGTAGAAATTACTCTTCGGGCTTTCCCTAACATACTTAATTCAACGTTTTCAAGCTTCATCCCTTTCTCTTCAGAAATCACCTGGCCTCCAGTGACACAAGCGATATCTTCTAACATTTCTTTTCGCCGATCACCAAAACCAGGAGCTTTCACTGCTAAAGCGTTTAATACTCCTCGGAGTTTATTAACCACTAAAGTGGCTAAAGCATCGCCCTCGATTTCGTCAGCAATAATTAAAATTTCCTTTCTACCGGTTTTAGCTACTTTTTCCAAGAGAGGTAAAATATCTTGGAGCGAAGAAATTTTTCGGTCGGTGATTAAAATATAGGGCTCTTCAAGAACTGCCTCCATCCTTTCAGCATTGGTAACCATATAAGGAGATACATAACCTCGATCAAACTGCAATCCTTTTACAATCTCTTTTTGCAAACCAAAAGTTTTTGATTCCTCAACAGTCACTACGCCATCTTTTCCAACTTCTGTTATCACCTCAGCAATCAAATTTCCAAGTTCTTCATCTTCAGCTGAAATAGTAGCCACCTGAGCAATTTCTTCTTTCCTGACTATTTTTTTTGAAAACTTCTTTAATCTTTCCACAACCGCTTCACATCCCTTTTCAATTCCTCTTCTTAAGGCTAAAGGATTTGCTCCAGCAGTCACATTTTTTAATCCTTCTGAAACTAAAGCTTGAGCTAAGACACAAGCGGTGGTAGTGCCATCACCAGCTACATCATTTGTTTTTGAAGAAACTTCTTTTATAATCTCTGCCCCAAGATTCTCTATCTTATCTTCAAGTTCAATTTCTTTAGCAATGGTGACTCCATCATTGGTGATAGTTGGAGCGCCAAATCCTTTATCTAAAACCACATTTCTTCCCTTGGGACCTAAAGTGACCTTTACCGCATTAGCAAGTTTATCTACTCCAGTTTTTAATTTTTGGCGAGCTCTTTCTGAATATTTTATTTGTTTGGCCATAGTTATTCTAAAATTGCTAAGATATCTTCCTCTTTAGCAATTAGATATTCTTTATCACCGACCTTTATTTCGTTTGGACCATATTTAGTGAAAAGAACGGTATCTCCCTTTTTAACTTCAAGGGGAACTCTTTTGCCCGAAGCCAATCTTCTCCCTGGGCCTACAGCAATTACCTTCCCTTGTTCAGGCCTTTCCTTCTCGGCGGTATCGGGAAGGAAGATACCAGATTTTGTTTTTTCTTCTTGAGAAATTGGTTCAATAAGAATGTGATCGGAAAGTGGTTTTATCTTCATAATCTTTGAAATTTAAATTAATTGTTAGCAGTTAAGACCTTTGATTGCTAATATATTAATTTTAATTCTATGGAAAACTTTGTCAAGACCCAATAAAAAAGAGAGAAACTTTCTCGCCCCATACTTATCTCTTATTACTTATCACTCACCTACTTATATCTCAAAGCTCTTAAAGGATTAAGTTTGGCTGCTCTACGAGCCGGCCAAAATCCCGCAATTAAACCAACAAGGGTTGAAAGCAAAATGATAAACAAAATGAACCAAAAGGGATAATAAAAGAGATTAATGCTCTGGCCTCCTAAAGTTCTAGCCAAGATATTTATTACTACGTTGAAGATCTGACCTACCCCTATACCAATCCCAATTCCTCCCACTCCACCCAAAAAACCAGTAATAGCAGACTCACCGAGAAAAAGCCATTTTATATCACTTGGTGAAGCTCCAATTGCCCTCATTATTCCTATTTCATTTGTTCTCTCGAGTAAGGTTATTGTCATAGTGTTGACTAATCCAATTGCAGCAACGATTAAAGCGATTACTCCAAAAATTCCTAAAACTATTTGGATAATGTTAAAAATTTTATTAGCTTGCTCTATAGTGTCTGATAAAGCCGAAACCATAAAGCCCATTGAGATTAATTTTTCTCTTACTTTCTCCATTTGATCACTTGTTTTAACTTTAACTTTGGCAAATTGATATTCTTTTATTGAAAGCTCTTTTAAATCGTCCTTTTTTAAATAAACTTGAGGTGAAGCTCCTTGTTCTTGAAAAATCCCAATCACCTCAAATTCTTTATCTACTCTAAAGATTTCTATTTCTGGCAACTCTTCACTTTCTCGCAAAAATAGAGTAAACCTTAACTTTTTTCCTAAAAACTGCTCAGGGGACAAATTAAAAAGTTCTGCAACTGACGAATTAACAACAACTTTTTGGGTATCTTTTTGAGTAAAACTTCTTCCTAAATTTGGAAGAGTGCCAGTTAAATTAAAAAAATCGGGATTGACTAAATTCAAAGTGGTCTCTGAAGTAATTTCCTTCCAAGTGACTTGAGCAGGAAAAATTGCTTGAGGGGAGACTTTTTCAACTTCGGGAATTTTGGATATCTCTTTTAAGGTATCGGGTGTTAGAGAAATAATTTTCGTTTCTGTTGGAGCAATATCTAAAGTCAAAAGCGATTCTTCGGTAGTAATCTTTTCTAAAAGATTTTTTTGCAATCCAAACCCTAAAGATACCAAAAATAGAATAGCTCCTATTCCAACAGCTACTCCCAGCACAGTAAAAATAATTCTTGATTTTCGGCTTTTAAAATTTTCCAAAGATAGATGAAAAAGGTCTAATAGTCTCATAAAATTTTAACCTTTCATCAAAATAAGTTCGATTTGGCGAGTGAACCTTTTAGCTGTTCTTCGGTTGAAACCGGCCCCTCCCTTTTTCAGGGGAAGATCTAAGAATTTTTCCAATGTCTTCTTTCTAATCTTACCAATTATTCTCTTGGTCAGAATTTCATCCAACCTTTTTACTTGTTCAAAAGAAACTTTTCCTTGATAATTGTCCAAAAGATAAGTTCTAAGCCTTTGAGCTCTTTCAATTGCTGGGGTTAAAACTGGGTATTTTTCTTCTTCTATTATTCTGATTTCCTCAGCTAAATTAACTATTTTTTGAGCCAAAGTCCTTGCTCTTTGGCTATAAAGACCCACCCCTCCTTCTTCAGGTGGGGCATCCAGTATCTCTGTAAGCCCTGATTGATTAATTTCCCCCTTTATATATTTTTCAATAGCTTCTTCTATTTTTTGCTGTGTATCGATACCAAAAGGAAGCAAAAGATGGTTTAAAATTAACTTCGCTCGCAATCTTGTTTCAGTAAGATAAGGGTAGGCTTGAGCTAACCTTTCTAATTCAGAAATTTCTCTTTTTGTCATACCTTCTATTGTTGGTCTTTCGGTATTTACTACTTCTCTAATAATCTTTCCATCTTTCATATAGAAAACTCGGTTAGCTCGAGGAAGGTCTTTTGGATTATGAGTAACATGGATAATTGTCTTTTTGTCTTCTTTATTTAACTCTTCAAGTAAGTCCAAAACTATTTCAGCATTTTTTGAATCTAAATTTCCAACTGGCTCATCAGCCAAAATGATTGGGGGGTCATTAATTAACGCTCTAGCAATAGCTGCTCTTTGCTGTTGACCCCCGGAAAGTTGAGAAATCTTTCTATGTTTTAACGCTAAAATTCCAAACCTTTCCATTAAAAATTTGGCTTTTCTTAATCGTTGAGAAGGAGGAACTTTAGCAAAAATTTGGGGTAAGAGAATATTGTCTCTCACATTAAATGTTGGAATCAAATAATAGGCCTGAAAAACCATTCCGATGGTGGAACGATGAAACTTAATGAGTTCTTTTTGGTTCAAACTTTTTAGATCCTTTCCATTTACAATAACTCTTCCAGTAGTCGGAAATTCCAGCCCGGCAATGGTGTAAAGGAGAGTTGATTTACCACAACCAGAAGGACCAAAGAAGATCACATATTCTTCAGGATAAATCTCCAAAGTTATCTCTCTTAAAGCCCAGGTTTCATTACTTTTACCAAGGTCGTAAGCCACTGATAGATTTTCAAATTTAATTATTGGTTCCATATTAAAACTTTAATCTCTTAAGAAACCCAAAGGTTTCTTCAAAGTTTTTAATGATAAGATCAACTACACTTTGTTTTGGTTGGGGAGTTAAGATGGTGAATAGTTTTGAGAGAGATCGATTATTGAAAGAATCGATCGATTCGACTTTAAATTGATAAACCTTCCCTGGCTTAAAAGTAGTGGTAATAACAATATGTTCGGTGGTAAGTTTTTTGTTTAAGGGGGTTTTAAAAGGAAGTTCTTCTTTAGTGGTAATCCCTTCTTGATAATAAACTCTTGAGGTTGAAGGTTTGTCAGTTTTCCAAGTAATAATAGCTTGAACCCTTTCAATTCTCCCTGGAATTAAAGAAGTAGTAATTCTAATGTTTGAAATAACAGGAGGATTTTTCGAGATCGAAGTTGAGAAAGGAATAATTGAAGAAGTTGATTTATTTCCTCTTTCATCTTCTGAGGTAATTTGAATTGTATAGTTAGTTGATACTTGAAGATTTTCTAAGGTGAAAGTGTGAAATTTTAAGAAACTTGGATCCTCTATTTCTTTCTCTTCTCCGGTTTCCAAATTAGTGAGTAAAATTTTAGTTTTGGTAGGTAAAGAGGTTTGCCAAGTTAAAGTAGCTTGGGTTTCTTTGATAGAAATAAATTCAATTTGAGAAATTTCAGGTTTTAAAGACAAAGTAGTGAAGGTTTTATCTTCTGATTTCGCCCAATCACCTATTTTACCTTTAGAACGAACTTGGTAGTGATAGGTGGTGGAGGGTTGCAAACCAGTTAGCTCAACAATGTGAGTGGTAACTTGCTCTTTTGAATTTCCTACCTCTATTGTATAGGGCTCTTCCTTTGTTGGATCATGCTCTCCTTCTTTAGCATAAGCTACTAAAGAGTTAGATTTCTTATCTGTTACCCAGGTAATTCTTGCCCAATCAGGACCTACTTCAACTTGCGGGTATTCACCAGCAATTAAAGGAGGTCCTACTACTCTTTGAGCCGATTCTTCTAAGGCCTCAGAAACAGAAGCAACCGAATGAGGATTGCTAAGTTTGGTTAAAATATCTATTGCTTTTTCTACCAATCCTTTTTCTTCTTCGGGGACAGCTTCTTCCGGAACTGCTGCTCCAACTTCCAAAGTTGTGAAGGTTTTATCAGCTGAGAAACCAAGGTTGCCGTAGCTGTCTTTACCCAAGACCCGGAAGTGATATTCTGTTCCAGAAGATAAAGAAGTTAAAGTCAAAGAGTGCAAAGTTACGGAATCGTGAGGGTTACCAAAAGAACCTTTCTCATATTGTTGTGTTAAACCATACTCAATAAAGGTGTCTGTTGGTTCATTCGTCCTCCAAGTGATAGTAACTGAGGTGTAGCTAATATCTTTAACTTCTATATTAGTAATAATTGGAGGAGTAGTATCTGGTTTTGCTGTTTTTTCTACGAATAAAATTCCTCCCCCTCCTACTCTTATCGTTTCTACTATTCCCGGTTCATCAGTAGTAGTGAAGGTATTGTCTTGAGAAGAAGTAGAATTGCCTGCTGCATCCTTAGAAACTACCTGGTAATGATAGGTAGTTTGTTTTGTTAAGCCAGTTATAGTTACTGAGTGCTGATAGGTTAAAGTTGTATCTTCAATTGTTTGAGAACCGTAAGAATCTGTTGTGCCGTACAATACTTGGGAAGTTGAAAGTTCATCTGTTTCCCAAGTGATAGTAGCTTTGGTGTCACTAACCACTACTGCGGTAGGTCCAGAAGTAATATTGGGAGGAGTTGTGTCTTTGAGGGTGGTGAAAGTATAATAATTTCCTGAGTTGTTGTCAGTTGCTGTATTGCCTGAGGAGTCCTGAGACCTAACCTGGAAGTAATAGGTAGTTGAAGCGGTTAATCCGGTTAAAGTAACTGAATGAGAAGTTACTGACTCATCGGTTTGACCCGCTAAGAAGTTTAGGTTAGCAGTTGAGGTACCGTAATCTACTATTGAGTTGGAATTCTCGTCAGTGGTCCAAGTAATAGTAGCTGAATTTAAACTGACAGAAGAAGTGGCTACATTAGTAATAATAGGTGGGGTAATATCAGCAGCTTGGCCGGTAGTGAAAGTGTAATCTTGAGAAACAGCTTCTGAACCACTGATTGCTGACCTCACCCTAAAGTGATAAGTAGCATCAGATAAAAGACCAATAAGCTCAACAGAATGAGAAGTTACCGAATCATTTTGGCCTGTTAGTTTTCCGTAAGAAGTATCTAAACCATATTCTACAAAAGAAGTTGAAACAACATCAGTATCCCATTGGATAGTGGCTGAGTTGGAACCAACATCTACTATTTCAACATTAGAGATAACAGGAGGAGGGGTGCCTGGCGAAGTAGAGAAAGTGAGATAATTTCCTTCGCTATCTTTATCAGTGGTAGTTGTGTTTCCTGAAGGATCAGTTGATTTGACTTGAAAGTAATACTGGGTGGCTGGCTGCAATCCAACTAATTCCACAGTATGAGAAGTGGTCATTACAGGTGAGCCTTGTTCTTTGAGATAAGAGTGGTCTTGAGAATAGCCAATGTAGGAGTTGGCATCTTCATCGGTTGTCCAACTGATAGTCACTGATGTTTGGGTAGGATTGGTAATGGTTATGTTAGAAATAGTTGGAGGGGTGTTATCGTCTGGGGCAGCAACAGTAGTAAAAGTGTAATCATTGGAAATTCCTTCATTTCCTGCTACATCCACTGAACGAACTCTGAAGTGATACAAAGTTGAAGGAGAAAGATCTTTTGGTAAAGTGACAGAATGAGAAGTAACTAAATCATCCTGACCGTAGATTCTTCCATAAGCTGTTGTTTTGCCAAACTCTACAAAAGAGGAAGAAGGTTCATCGGTTGTCCAGGTGATAGTAGCTGTGTTGTAAGCTATAGACGAAGTTGTAACATCAGTGATTTCTGGTGGAGTGTTATCTTCTGCTGGAGCAGATTGGGTGGTAAAATTTTGTTCAGGAGAAACAACTTCATTACCTGCTGCATCCTTGGAATGAACTTTAAAGTAGTAAGTGGTTGAGGCAGATAGAATGTTGGGCAAAGTTACTGAGTGAGAAGTAGTTGAATCATCTTGTCCATACATTGCTCCAACAGCAAATCCAGAAATTGTTGAATATTCAACATAGGAAGAAGATTCTTCATCGGTTGTCCAGGTAATGGTAGCTGAATTATAGGTAGTAGTAGCCACAGTTGGACCTGAAGTAATAGTTGGTGGAGTGGTGTCGCCAGCTAAGGTGGTGAATTGATAAACTGATGAAGTAGCTGAATTGCCTGAAGGGTCAGATGATTGAACATAAAAATCATAAGTTGTCCCAGCGTTCAATCCAGAAACGATAACTTCATGAGAAGTTACATAACCTGCCGGTCCTTGGCTACTGTAAGTTGCCTCAGTGGTTGGTTTGTAAAAAACATAGGAATTAGAAAGTTCATCGGTTGTCCAAGTAACTTTAATAGAGGTTTGAGTAACTGAACTCGTTGCAACATTAGAAATAGTTGGTGGCACTTCATCAGTTCCTCCACCTCCTTCACCATAATCCTGAATACCGTTAGCTTTACCATAGACAAAATCAGAACGGAAAGAAACATTGCCGTTAGCATCTTCTGCGGTTACTTTGTAATAATAAACTGTTTCATAAGCTACCGGGTCATTGTAATAGTTAAGAGATATCGGGCCTATGGTGTGGCCTATTTCTTGATAAGCAGCGTCATCGTTGGTTTGGGCCTTCAAAATGTTATAGTGATAAAAAGCTGCCGAAGGAGGGGTTGAAATCTCTTCCCAGGCAATAAATAATCTATAATCGGGTGGTGAAACATTCATATTTGAAGTATCTTGAATCATTAGGTGTTGGGGGATCTCTGGAGTTGTGCCGCTTATAACATCTGAAACATTTCCTTTAGCATCTTTTAATTGCAAATAGACAGTGTCGGTGGTAGTTGTTTCTAACATTATGGTGGCAGTAGCAGTGTATTGTTGCCAGGGAAGAGTTAAAAGTTCTTCTTCGCTTAAACTGAATCTCATCCAACCCTCACTTCCGGCAGTCATTGTTTCATCGTCAGTGGTTATATGTAAAGTGGCAGGGTTTCCACCCCATTGGGTTGAAGCGTCAACTCCGAAAATAGCAGTTGGTTTTTCAGTGTCTAACTCAAAAGTACCAGAGCCGGTTCCTAACTGATAAGCGGTGTTGCCGTCGTTAACCGAGATTAAGATTTCTGCTCCAGCAAAATACTGTCCTTCTCCCACTCCCGGATCTTGCTTTGGATCCCAGTTTGCCGAGAATGGTTGCGGGGTATTGGTAATTCCTGTTTTTACTCCTTCACCATCAGTAGCTGAATCAGCAGTTTTAATGTAAATTTTCGTTCCTTCCGAGTGAGTTGTTGCTCTGGTGCTGTAACTTTCGCTTCCAGGCCAATAACCTCGAGTGCAGCCGGTTAAAGTGTTGCCTGATTTACCAGAATAGGAGATAACTTCATTATCTATTTGAATAGTGCCAGTTGCCAAAAGAGAAGAGGCGTCAGAAACCGGAATCTCAGTTTGGCTAGCAGAAATATCTTGAGCTAAAACTATCTCATTAAGATTGTAAAAGAAGTAAACTTCCACTTCCCCATCTTCTCCTGCTTCGTTCTCATCATTTAAGTAATAGGTTATATCAACTGTGGTTGAAGCATTTTGAGAAATGCTAACTGAGGAAACAACCGGTGGAGCGTTAACACCGTAAGTAATGGTAACATCGTAAAGTTCTGGCACATCACCTTCATCTGAAGTCAGAATCACTTTGTATTGAAACCACCTGTCCCCAACTGCATCGCACATAGAAGAAGGAATGGCTTCCCCTCCTGAAGGGTCGGTGAAATATGAGTTTGAAGTTCCATCAGGACCTACAAAAGAAGAACTGGCTAAACCCTCAGAAGTAGAAGCTGTCCTTAACTGAAACTTAATATAATCGCCAGGTATATTTTCAGTCCAGGAAATGCTGACTATAACATTGGTTTCTTGAGTTGTGTCGTAAGGTGAAGAAATAAGAGTCAAAGTTTGACCTGCTATGATGTTCTTTTGTGGGTCTCGGATTATTCTCATACCAACAGCTCCATCGGCTAAATAAATATCACCTGAAGCAGAAACAGTAACTCCTCTGGCAATTCCTCCACCAGAGAGTTTTATTGAACGGGTAAAAACAGGATTAGTAGAACTTGAAACATCTATAATATCCAAACTATTTTGGTCGTTAGCAAGATAAGCATAGTTTCCAGAAATTGCAACATCATAGTAAGCATCTACTGAAGAGCCAGAATAAGTGCCAGCCAAAGTTGGATTAGTTGGGTCAGAGATATTATAGATGTACAGACCGTCGGTACAACCGGCAATGTAGAGATAATTACCGGATATTGTCACCCCAATAGCATTAGGTACTGAAATAGTATTGTTTAGGGTTGGATTGGTTGAGCTTGAAATATCAACTACTCTTACTCCATTTGATTCATCAGCAATGTAAGCATAGTTGCCAGAAACAGTGATATCCCTTGCTTTGTTGATAGTTCCAGACAAATCCTGGCCTGAATTTTGCAGAGTTAAGGTAGCTTTATCAAATACCTTTAATCCTCCGCTGTAATCTGCTACATAAACATAGTTATCATCTACAGCCACTCCCAGAGCAGAACCATTAGTAGTAGAACTTGCTGAAAGAGTTGGAGAAGAAGAATTAGAAACATCCACTTTGTAAATTCCTGCTCCATAATTAGCAACATAAGCATAATTACCATCTAAAGCAACATCCATTGCTGCATGCCCTTCAGGCGCTCCCCAAGCACCAGCTTCAATAGGATTAGTAGAACTTGAAATGTCAACAACAACCAAACCTCCGGCGTGGTCGGCAATGTAAGCGTAATTACTAGAAACTGCTATTTTTTGAGCGTTGTAGGTATCAAAAATAGAATCATAATAATAATAGGTAATAGTAACATTAGTTATAGTCGGAGTGGGTTGGTTAGTAAATTCATACTCAGTGTTGTAATCAGAACTTAAAACTGCCTTCCATTTAAGATTAGGCCCGTAATTGCTGAAAGTGTAAACTTGCCCCGAAGATATGGCTTCCCAACTGGTTCCCCCGTCAGCTGAAACATAATAAGTGAGAGAGGTCCCAGCAGGAATCGTATCGGTTGTTTCAAAGGCAACGGAAAATATTGTTTCAGGGTCTCGGATATCATCTACAACTGTTGATTGAACTGTATCTGAAACCCTTAATCTGAATACCTCCAAACCATTTGAGTAGTCAGCAACATAAATATCTCCGGGAACCGCTATGCCTAAAGCACTCCCTGAAGTATCATATCTTGCTTTTTGAAAAATATTAGAGGGGTCAGCAATATTGAGTACATAAACTCCTGCTCCATAATTAGCCACAAAAGCAAAATCTCCTAAAACTGCAACGTCCATTGCCGCGTACCCTTCAGGCGCTCCCCAAGCACCAGCTTCTGCGGGAGCGGTGGAACTTGAGATATCAACAATAACCAAACCTCCGGCGTGGTCGGCAATGTAAGCGTAATTACCAGAAACTGCTATTTTCTGGGCGTTGTAGGTGTTAAAAGTAGCAGTTGTGGTGGGATTAGTTGGATCAGAAATATCAATGATTCTCATTCCGGCTGGCCCATCAGCTAAATAAGCATAGTTGCCAGAAACCGTTATTCCGGTTGAAGTACCGTAAGTGGTACTGGCATTAAGAGAAGATACATAAGAGATATTTCCATTGGCAATATCTGAAATATCTAAAATATCAAGACCATTTTCATCGTTAGCCACATAAGCATAGTTTCCAGAAATAGCAACATCATAATAAGCATCTACGCTTGAACCTTGGTAATGAGCTTTTTGCTGAGGCATTAAAGGGTTTGAAATATCAAAAACATAAAGGCCATCGGTGCAGGTAGGAATATACAAGTAGTCACCAGAAACAGTTACATTAATGGCTGGATTAACTACAATAGTTGTTTTGTAAACAGGACTAGCAGGATCAGAAATATCTACTACTTTAACTCCTAATGATTCATCAGCAACATAAGCATAATTGCCAGAGACAGCTACATTTCTTGCTTTGGAAGTTGAATAGTTTCCTAAATGACTGAGTTCCCCCTCAGTAGTAGTGTTGAAAGTAACTTGGCCATTTGTGGTATCCCAAAAAGCAGTAGTGCTTGTAGTATCTTCGTAAGTGGTGGCGGTGAAATCTTCAGTAAAGGTTTTTTTGAAACCTGCTGCCGTTCCCGATATTCCTAATTTCCCACCCGAAGTATCTGGAGTGCTTGAAGCAGAAGATTCATAATAGGTCCAGTTAGTTTGGTTGGTAGGATGAACAGCAACCGTAGTGGTTGCTCCTCCCGACCAATCAGTTTGGGTGAAAGTGTAAATTGCTGCTTGGGCTTGCCTTGGTTTGTAAAACAAAAAACTGGAAGATAGCATTGCAAACAAAAGAAACACTGCTACAATTTCTTGCCAGTGTTTTTTAAAAGGCGACCAAAACCTTCTGGGAACTTTTCTGATAATTATGGCTATTCTTGGCTGGTATCCTAATATTGAGAAAAATATCGGAAATTCAAATCTTCTTGAAACTTGTTTGGAGTTTGAAATTTTCCTTCGTTTCCGTTTCTTTGCTTTGGGTTGAGTTTCAAACCGAAAAGCGATTAGATATAAAATCTCAAAGAATAATTCTTTGGTATTGAGAGAGAGTTTTTTGATATCAGATTGAAATTCATTAAATATCGGCTTGAGCTCTTTCTTTACAACCTTCTTTGTTTTCTTTCTTAATTTTTTAATAAAAACCCAAACCTCTTTTTTAATATATCTCTTCAGCTTTTTAATATACTTTTTAAGATATTTCAAAAACACATCAACAGCTTTCTCTGCATCCGCCTCAATAAAAAAGTTGAGGCACCTCCCACTATAATGCCAAACAAGCTTCAATTCCTTTCCCCATTGTGTCTTCTTAAAGATTTCTACTTTTCTGAAAAACACAGTTTTAAGTTTTAAGCTGTAGTTTTGCGCTTTGCGTTTTGCGCTTTGAACTATCTTAATCAGAACCACCCGTTTCACAAAATAAAACCAATCCCTTGGTTTTCCCCAAACCAGCTTTTTAATATCAGTCATCAAAGTTGATTTCTTTTTTCCTTTTGATTGTTTCCTCATTTTAAACTCAAAACTCAAAGTTCAAAACTCAAAGCCATAGCTTAAAACTTAAAACTTCTTTTTATTCTTTAAGGTTAATAAACTGGAACCTAACATTTTTGATATCTCTTCAACTTCCATTAAAAGCTGATTGGTTTTATCTTTATCAGTTTGGGCTGCATCTCTTAGTAATCCCAGCCAATACTTAGTCTCATTTGCGCTCTTAAGGGCTATTTCGTAAAACTTAATAAAGTCACGTTTAGAACTTGATGCTTTAGCTTCAACTATATTTGCTCCGATGCTGGTTGCTGCTCTTAAAAGTTGGTCTGAAATTACCCAATAAACCTTCTTATTTGGCAGTGTCTCCAAAAACTTGATTATTCTAATTGAAAAGTAATAGCATCTATATTTTAAATTAGCTTTTAGTTTTGAGTTTTGGTTTTGCACTTTGAGTTTTGAGTTTTGAGATAAGGTTATACTTTTTGGATTTTGGATTTATCGGAATCCCTCTCGCATTTCTTCCCACCTCTCAACCCTTGCCCAACCCCTAATTGCTATGCTTTCGGACACAGCGGACATAGGTGTTGCGGCTCTTAAGGAGGCGGTTCACATAGCCATTGCCGAAGTTCACGAGGTAGGCGTAGTCGCTGCCGTACTCGGTAGAAGACCAATAGTAGTCGGACCCATAACCAGATAGAATGTCCCTGTGTTGGTAGAGGTAAACTAGTTCATCTTTGTTAGGCAAATACCAGTCGGTAAAACCTAACCAATCCAAGTTGTTGCAGTAACTCATAGCGTCATTCCATTTTAAGGGGACGGTGTTGTTTGTGCCGGGGCTGGATTTGGCGCGGGGCCAAATCAAAATAGTACCGTTATAGTTTATTGCCACCAAGCCTGTCTTCAAGATGCAAGACTCGTCGGTGCTTAAAGTAGCAGTACATTTATCGTCTACAGTACACCATAAATCTCCGGCGGCTAGGCAAGCGCCGCGGGTGGCGTAGGGGTCGGCAGCAGCACTTGGCGCATCGGCTGGCTTTTCGCAAGTATCTGAAGTGTAAGCAAAAACTCCTCCACAACCAAAGAGTTTCTGGTAAACCCCGCTCAAACTTTCTGGCAATTTGTCATACTTCCCCCCAAAATAAATCCCAGCCAGAAACAAAACCGGCACCAACAGAACAATAGCAATAATGG
>Ga0180301_10001882_pt1 | contig 16450 bp, 17 predicted proteins | sample GuaBasSediGuay16_FD_121797 | JGI IMG/M metagenome (GOLD analysis project Ga0180301, IMG submission 121797) | Subseafloor sediment microbial communities from Guaymas Basin, Gulf of California, Mexico - Guay16, Core 4569-2, 12-15 cm | ecosystem: Environmental > Aquatic > Marine > Hydrothermal... | reverse complement strand
TCTAATATATCAATAAAAGTTGCTAGGCTAGCTGTTCAAACAGGGGTTTTCCCACTATATGAAATTGAGAACGGAAAATTTAATCTAACAGTTAAAGTTCCTAAAAGGAAACACGTAAAAGAGTATTTAAAGCTTCAAGGAAGGTTTGCTCACTTAACTGATGATGAGATAGAGAAGATTCAGGAGCGTATAGATAGGGAAAGTGAAAATTTTGGGTTGGGACCTAGAACCTAAAAAATAAACCTTTATTTAACCTATTGTCATAGTTTGCATGTTTCCATCTTCATCAAGATAAACAACTTTGGATATTCCTGCCTGTTTCATTAGTTTTCTGCAGATGTTACATGGTTTAGCTGTTACATACATTGTTCCACCATTAACAGATATACCGTGTTTTGCAGCCATTAGTAACGCGTTTGTTTCAGCATGAACACCTCTACAATCCTCATAGCCATGACCTCTGGGCTGTCCTTCTCTTGCACAGGAACCTATATCTATGCAGTGTGGTTCTCCTCTTGGAGCTCCATTATAACCTGTTGCAACAATCATATCCCCAACAACTATTATTGCTCCTACACTTCTTTTCAAGCAAGTACTACGTGTAGAAACTTGTTTTGCAATAGCAATATAATATTCATCTCGTGAAGGGCGACTCATATTTTTTCCTTCCTCTTATAATCTACTTAAAATTGCTGATAAAACTTCCTCGTCTGACTTTATCCCTTCCGGTGGTTTAAGAATTGGTGAAAGCTTTACTTCTTTTCCATCTAACCTATAAACTGTCCCACCAGCCTCAACACCAGTTATTGCTACTGGTATCCTAAGCTTAGCCTTCCTCACAGTTAAACTTTCAACAAAATCTAGAACAATTAAAGGAATTTTTAAGAGACTTTCAGCAGCCTTAGCTGGAAGATGAGCTAGAGGATCCGCACCAACAATTAAAGCTGAATCAACTCTTTCATTTAAAAGAACGGGGATAACGGATGTTTGATTTGGGTTATAGGTTGGCGGGTTTGTTGAAAAATCAACGGCATAAGGAAAACCTGTTGTTTTTAGGGTTGTTTCTACACAGCCAACCATATTGTAGTGTCCAGCCATAGGTATAACAGAACATTTTATTCCAACATTATTTAATTGTTTTACAAGCTCATATAGAACACTAATATTTTTTTCCGCAGCTCCTCCACCAATAACTCCAAGCCCATAAAAGATTGTAGAGTGTCTTGACTTTTTAAGGTCATTTATAAAGCTAAGAAGCCTCATAACAGGCACACCAGCAACATCTCCAGTTATTTTTTCACCTCTAATGATTGAAGCCTCTATAGCCTTGAAAAGTTCAAGGTCTCCTCCCGGTCTTATAAGAAGCTTGTTATGCGCTATTCTCATTGTTTTTGTTTCTCTTACATCAATAACGCTAATTGTTCTACTTTCTACACCTTTAGGCGCTTCAACCCCCCTGGGAAAAACAGAGTATCGGCTTGTATGTCTATGAAAGGTTTCTGCAGGGTTAACTCCCCAAAAAATCACATGATCAGCGTAGTCTAAGACTTCTTCAAGGTTTGTTCCCCAAAAACCTAGCTTCTTAGCTGTGGTTATGGAGTATCCGTGACAAAGACTTGCAGTGCTGTCAAAAATTCCTCTAAGTCTTTTAGCAATTTCTAAACCTAGACTTATAGCTTCACATGAAGCATTACTCCAACCATAAACCAAAGGCTTTCTTGAATTTTTAAGAATTTTTACTGCTTCTTCTATAGCCTCATCAAACTCTGCTTCTTTTAACTCACCGTTTGTTAAAACTGATGCTTTAAGAAGTCTTTCCTTTGCTTTTATAAACTTAACCTTTTCCGCTCCAACTACACAAGAACCAAAGGTTTTTTGGATTTCTCCTTTCTCATCCATTACCACAGTAATGTCGTCGCAAAGAAGAGAACACCCGGTGCAAACTGTTTTAGTTATATTAGGATTTTCTATACAACCTCAGCCTCCAATTTTTACTGTCTTATTGATGTTTAATTTTTTGCATATGAAAAATATTAGTTTAACTGAAACTTTAACCTAAAGCTAATACACCCTAATAGCTCCAGTATAGCAAAATTGTTCACAAACACGGCAGTCAAGCCTTGAAGGTGGAAAACGTCGACATTTTTTAAGGTTGATTATCTTAAGTTTTCCGTCTTCAACTCTCATAATAACATTATCACTTATAGTTCCAAGACCCTTACTAACATCAACATCCTCCATAACATTAACTGGACATACAACAACACAGTTTCCACACCCAACACACTTATCCTCATCAAGCTCTAAACCAGTCTCATAGGTTTCAAGTAAAGGCTTTAAAAGCTCCTTTAAACCTTCAAGTTTACTCTTATACTTTGGCTCAAAAAGAATTGGGCAGTCTTCAATTTTAGCTTCTCTCATTAAAAGTTTTGAGGCAAAAGCCATACATGAAGGATAACCACATTTTTTACAGTTTATCCCTGGAAGATACCTATAAACAGTTAAAGGTGAAATTTTTTTAGACAAACTTACCACCACTTTTAATCCTTCATAAGCCTCAAAAATACTTATTTTCCATCACTTAAATAGTACGCTGCACAATTTTTTTTATCCAGAAACATATGGGTTTTTGTGGTGAAGAAGGAGAAAGTCTGGGGTGAACCAAGCTAACCCTCCATGTTAAAGGTGGTAAAAGCTTGGAGAATAGAAAAGAAGAGAACAAGATAGGTGTTTTTATTTGTCATTGTGGAACAAACATTGCTGGTTTTATTGATATTCAAAGACTTGTAGACTATTTTTCAAAAAAACATGGTATCATATGTGTAGATGACTTGCATCTTTGTAGCGAGTCAGGTTTACAAAAAATTAAGGATACAATAAAAAACGAGAAGCTGGAACGTGTTGTGGTAGCATGTTGTACACCTAGACTTCACGGCGAACTTTTTAAGAAAACCGTTGAAGAAGCCGGGATTAATAGAGGCTATGTTCAAATCGCAAATATAAGAGAACAGTGTAGCTGGGTTCACTGGTTAAACATGGATAAAGCAACCTTAAAGGCTTTAGACCTTATAGAAATGGCAGTTGCAAGTGCAGCCTCAGCTTCAAAAATAGAAAAAATGAAGGTTCCTGTTGAACGTAAAGTTTTAGTTTTAGGTGGAGGAGTTGCAGGTATAACTGTAGCCTTAAATTTGGCTAATGCTGGACTAAAAGTAATTCTTGTTGAAAAGTCTGGTTTTCTCGGCGGTCATATGGCTAAATGGGATAAAGTTTTTCCTACATTAGACTGTAGTATATGTATTCTTGGACCTTTAATGTCTGAGGTTTATAATCATCCAAACATTAAAGTTTACACTTTATGTAATCTTGTTTCTGTTAGAGGTGCTGCTGGAAACTATGAGGTTGAGCTTTTTAAGAAGGCTAGATATGTTGATGAGGAAAAATGTAATGGTTGTGATAAATGTATTGAGATATGCCCTGTTGAAGTTCCAAATGAATATGAGTATGGTATGGGAAGAAGAAAAGCAATCGTTAAACCTTTTTCTGAAGCTGTTCCTGTTGCTCCATACATAGACTTTGAAAACTGTGTAGGCTGTAGATCCTGTATTGCTGTATGCGAAAAAGAAGCAATAAACCTTGAAGATAAAGATGTAGTAATAAAAGAAAAAGTTGGTGCAATTGTTGTTGCTGTTGGTTTTCAACCTATAAATCCTAAGCTAATCGAACAGTATGGTTATGGAAGATATCTAGATGTTGTTACAGGAGCTGAATTTGAAAGACTTATACATCCAGCTGGACCAACAAAAGGTAAACTTTTAAGACCATCAAACAGTAAGCCTCCAAAAAAAATATGTTTTATTCAGTGTGTTGGAAGCCGGTCTCAAAAGTTTGGCAAACCCTACTGTAGCCGTGTTTGTTGTATGTATGCAATAAAACAGGCTATGGAAACTAAAAGTCTTCATCCTGAAATGGAGGTTACAATTTTTTATACTGATATTAGGGCTTCTGGTAAAGGTCATGAGGAAGCCTTTTTAAAGGCTAAGGAGGTTGGTGTAAATTTTGTTCGAGGTAAGGTTGGAAGAGTTGTAAAATCAAAGGATAAGCTTAGAGTTTTTTATGAGGATACTTTAACATGTGAAACAAAAACTGGTGATTATGACCTTATCATTTTAAGCGTTGGGATGGAGGCAAACCCGGATAATCAGGAGTTAGCGAGAATCCTAAAAATATCATTGGATGAAAATGGATTTTTCTTGGAAGAACATCCAAAACTTAGACCTGCAGACACCTTTACAAAAGGAATCTTTATTGTAGGGACTGCTCAAGGACCAAAAGACATAACTGAATCTGTATCCCATGCAGGTTTAGCAGCTTCAAGAGTTATTTCTCTTCTCTCTCAACCTGAACTTGAGTTTGAGGTTGAATCACCAAAAATAGACCTTACAAAATGTATTGTTTGTGGACTTTGTACTCGAACATGCGATTTTAATGCAATTAAAAGGGTTGAAAAAAAGATTATTGTTGATGAGGTTAGCTGTATGGGTTGTGGTGCATGTGCATCTGTATGTCCAACAGAAGCAATTATACTTCCAGGTTTGAACGATAAACAAATTTACAGTATGTTAAATGCTCTTTTAAAGGAGAAAAGAGAAAAACCTTTGATTGTTGGTTTTCTTTGTCGATGGTGTGGTTATGCTGCTGCAGATATGGCTGGACTTAATAGAATTCCCTACCCAACCAACATACGTATAATTCAAGTTCCATGCACAGCTAGAATAAGCATCCTACATATACTTGAAGCTTTTAGACTTGGAGCTGATGGTGTCGCGGTTTTAGGCTGCCATGAAAACGACTGCCACTATAGAAGAGGATTTAAAAAAGCATCTGAAAGGGTTGAAAAACTAAGAAAGGTTTTAGAGGCTGCTGGAATAAACCCAGAGAGACTTATAATTGAAAGCGCCTCAGCCTCAGAAGGTGAAAGAATAGCTAAAATTATAAGGGATTTTGTTAACAGGGTAGGAGAACTCGGACCTTTAGGTGCTGAACTACAAAAGACTGTTTTAACGGGGTGAAACATGAGGTATGGCTGAGAAGCTTAAAGAAAAGCCGACAGTTGAATTTGAGATTGTTAACTCAACTTTAAAATATTTCTGGAAAACATCAATCCTCAAAAAAGAGTTAGACTATATTCTTAAAAGATGTTCTGGTTGTGGTCTTTGCACGGTGTGTCCATGGGAAGCTATAACTCTTGGTCCCATAGTTGAGGTTGCTGCAGGCAGATTAGAGGAAGCCCCTCTAATAAACATAGATGAGGAAAAATGTACTTTTTGCGGGATTTGTGTTTCCTTATGTTTCTTTAACTCACTAAAAATGAGTATTGATGGTTTAAAGGTTGAAGATACATATTCAAAGATTAAAGGTAAACATAAACTTGAAAAAGAAAAATGTCTTCCATGTTTACTCTGCAGTAAAGTCTGTCCAAGGGAAGCTATTGAAGTCAAGGTTGAGGTTGAAAAGAAAGAAGACCTTGTAAAATATGAGAAAGAGGGTGGAGAAAAAGAGGTTAAAGGCACAATAGAAATTGACGAGGAAAAATGTAGTTATTGTGGGCTTTGTGAACTCCTATGTGATGCAATAAAGATTTTTTGGAGTGAACCTAAACCTCCAGACTATAAACCAGCCTTAGGAATAGCTGTTGAAAAAGAAAAATGTGATTACTGTGGGTTATGCGAAAAAATTTGTCCTTCTGAGGCTATAAAAGTTTCATGTGAATATGCTCCACCAAGAAAAATTCTTGAACCAAAAGTTAGTGGAGAGATAAATATTGATGAGGAAAAATGTGTTGATTGTGGTTTATGTGCAGCAAAATGTCCTGTTGAAGCCTTAACCGTAGAAAAACCTCTTAAAGGTAAGATTGAATTCGTACAGCTTGAAAAATGCGATCCTCTTGGATGTAAAAACTGTTTTAACATTTGTCCAGTAAAATGTATCTATCCCCCAAAAACAGAGAAAAAAATAGATGTGGTTGAAGATTTTTGTGTTTTTTGTGGAGCATGTGAAAAAGCTTGTCCTGAACAAGTAATTAAGGTTGAGAGAGAAAGCTACAATCTTATAGGTGAAGATACTGGTAAACCATGGGAAAAAGCTAGGATAAGAGTCTTTAACCTTTTAGTTGGGAAAGTTGAAGAAAAACCACCTATCTATGAGAGAATGTTAAAGGTTGAGGTTGAAGCTTATAGGCCACCACCAGAAATAAGCGAGGAAAAGTGGGGTTTACCACCGGAAGTTAAAGATTTAACTAAGCAGAGAATAGAGTCAACAATAAAACTTCTAAAAGATAAGACTCCTAGGCTGGCTTTTGAGGCTGGTAACTTTGAAAAAGTATTAAAAGAACTTTTAACTACTAAGTAAAGCTTGGAGTTGTTATATTTTCACTTGTTTTTTCAATAATCACCTTTATGTTTCTTGTTATAGGTATTCCTGCCTCACCAAGCTTAGGTTGAACTAACATATTTAACCAGGGTCCAGGAGGTATAACAGCAAGCCCTTCACTAACCTCCTCACTTTTTCTTGCTTTAACAACAACAAAACCAGCATCGGTTTCTAATTTAACATTTTCACCATCCTTTAAAGCCATCTTTTCCATATCTTTCTCAGACAGATAAACAACCGCAGCTACCTTCTTATACTCCTCCAAATTTTTTCCTTTCAAAGAACTTATGGCTTGTTCTGTTGTTCTACCAGTTAAAAGTGTTAACTCAAATTTTAAACTAAAACTTTTTTCAGCCATTTCTTAAGCCCACCTTTCATAAAATAAATTGGCAAAAGTTTAGAGGTTATCCTTATATGTAAATTTGTCTTTTTTTCTTAAAACCAAAAGGGTATCTTAAGTTTGGCTGAACTTAGGGAAGTATTAACTAAAGAAGAAAAGACAGTTTTAGTTAAAGCGGTAACACCATGTCTTCAGTGTGGTATATGCACATCCTCATGTCCACCCGCAAGATTTACTGACCCAAAACTTTATTTTAGTCCTCGACTTTTAGCTTCTGAAATTTTAAAAGATAACCTTGATTACCTAGCCAAATCTGAGACCATTTGGAGATGTTTTCTTTGTTTTGAATGTGTAAACCTATGTCCTCATAGTGTCCCGCTACCAGACATAATTTTACGTTTAAGAGAATACGCCTTAACCAAAGGGTTATCCAAAAAAATCTATGATGTTTTACAAGGGCCTATAGAAAATCTGATTAAAACAGGAGCTATCTTCCCGTTTGGAAGGATAAACCTAAGAAAGTTTATAGGTTTACCTTCAACAACAGAGCTTCCTGAGGAGTCTTTAAAAAAACTAAAAAGGATTTTTGAGGAAACAGGCTTCAAAAGTTTTGTTGATAAGCTTAAGTTAACCTACAAAAATCTTGATAAAGTTTAGGGGGAGATATATTATCCAAGCTGAAGATAAGTTAGCTAAGATTCCTGAAAAAGGCTCTATCTTTCTCTATCGGGGATGTATTTCAAAAAGTAAGTATCCGGGAATTGAGGTTTCAACCCAAAAAACTTTGAGGCTTTTAGGGTTTAAAGTTTATACATCCCAAGATGAGGCTTGTTGTGGTGGTTTAGCCTATTTTTCAGGGTTTATGCCATTTAAAAGCTTTACAACCTTAATAGGATGGAATCTTTCTATAGCAAAAAAATATGCTGAAAATCTTGTAACCCCATGTAATGGTTGTTATGCTTCTTTTTACCATGTCTTAAAAGACATTGATAAAAAAGGTGGAAAAGTTGAAGTTGAAAAAGTTTTACATAAAGTTGGTGTTAAACCAGCTTGGGATATTAAAGTCTTTCATGTTGCTGAGGTTTTTTATAAGGTTAAAGAAAAAATTATTAAGCTTCAAAAGGTTAAGCTTAATGGGCTTAAAGTCGCATGCCACTATGGATGTCATTACCTAAAAACTTTTCCTGAAGAAGTTCTTGGAAGCGCTGAAAATCCAACTTTTATGGATGAATTAGTTGAGCTTCTTGGAGGTAAGGTTGTTAACTATGAGGAAAAACATATTTGTTGTGGCGGCGACTTTTTTCAGCCAGAATATACTCCAGAAGTTTCACTAAAGATTACAGAAGCAAAACTTAGAAACATCAGGGAGGCAGAAGCAGACCTCTTACTTGTTCCATGTCCAATGTGTCTCTCTGTTTTTGATGAAGCTCCAAAAAAAGGAGACAAAAATTTAGGTTTACCTGTCTTACATATATCAGAATTTATTGGGTTAATTTTAGGTTTAGACCCCCTAAAAGATTTAGGGTTACAAGCTCATCTAACACCAGTTAATATACCTCAAACTGAAGACTACCTTAAAAAGTTTAAAAGTTTAAGGAGAACGCTTCACCAATAGATTCTTAGTCTTTGGACGACTAAATATTCTTGGTTTTGGTGAACATAAAATGGATGAAGAGAAGTTTACCTTTCTAGAGCATGTTAGTGACATTTACGTAGCTGCTTACGGTAAAAGTTTAGAGGAAGCTTTCGAAAACGCAGCCTTAGCTATGTTTGAAGCTATGACAAACCTTAAAGATGTATCTCCTGAAGTTAAAGTTAATTTTGTTGTTGAAGGTGAAGATGAAGAATCTTTACTCTATAACTGGCTTGAAGAACTTTTAGTTAAGTTTGAGGTTGAAAATATTCTTTTTTCAAAGTTTAAAATTCACAAAATTGAAAAGCTTAATGGTAAGCTAAAACTAGAGGCGGAAGCTTTAGGGGAACACTACAACCCTGAAAAGCATATTTCAAAGGTTGGAATTAAAGCTGTAACCTACCATGGAATGGAAATAAAAAAAGAAAATGGAAATGTAACGGTTAAGGTTCTTTTTGACATCTAAAATTTTTGTCAGAAAGTGGGCACATTCATCAAGCTCAGTGTCGTCGCCACTCATCATCCAAACAAAAAATGTTAATTAAACGATAAATGTCTTTTGCTGATAGCTGCATCCTATTAAAGAAAAAATAAATAACCTATAAGTCTGTATCTTAGCTTTCGGATGGGTTTACTTTGTTTAATGGTTTAGAAGGGTACAAGGCGAGAAGAAAAAGGATTCTTTTTCAACCCATAATTTTACCACATTTTGTGGCACTACTCTTTTTAGCCTTTTTTCTTTTTCCTCTTTTCCTATTTTTTCTTGGCCCCGTTTTTAGGTATGGTTTAGGTCTTCCTTGGTTTTTAGTTATTTTGGTTGTATGGTTTTCTTTACTTGGTAGTGCAATAAACTTTCCTATAAAGGAATTTGTTTCAGAACAACCTATAATTGTTTCACGTGAAGTTTCCTTTTTCGGGTTTAAATGGATTATTCCAGAGGTTGTAGTTGGAAAACAAAAAACAGTTTTAGCTGTTAATCTTGGTGGAGCAATAATCCCTATACTTGTATCCTTTTATCTGCTAGCTTACAGTATCCCTACGTTTGACCCAAACCCATCGATTGCTTACCTTAAAATCTTTATTGTTACCGTGATTATTGCTATTGTCGCTAAGAGACTATCAAGAGTGGTGCCAGGTCTTGGGATTGCTCTTCCAGGATTTATTCCTCCACTTTTAACCGTTATACTTACCCTAATCGTTTTTCCTGTTTATACTTTAAATAATCCGTATGTTATAGGTTATGTTTCAGGAACTATTGGCACTCTTATTGGTGCTGATATTCTTAATCTTGGTAAAATAACTAAGGTTGGCTCACCACTAATAAGTATAGGTGGTGCTGGAACTTTTGACGGAATATACCTAACAGGTGTAATGTCGGTTTTTCTTCTGCTACTTCTTATTTAACCATCGTAACAACAAAAACATTAAAAATTTTATTTTAAGAGGAAATAGTAGTATAGGGTACCATTAATGAAGCGGAAACATGTAATTAAAATTTCGAATTACCCTGAAAATGAAGCATTTATTTATTGTCCCCAAAAAAATCTTTTCAGTCTTATTAAGATAGTTTTTCCTTTAACATGTCCAAGCTGCGGTAAGACTTTTAAGACAAAATATGATGTAAAATTTGTTTTAAGACAAAACCTTGAAGACTTTAGGTTTTAGGAGCTTAATTTTTCTGCAACTCTAAACTTTTTACCACAACCATTACACTGGTAAAGTGTAACGTGGAGAGCTGGACCAGTCTTCTTTTTTGGTTTTACCTCCCACTCCTTAACTTTTGAAACATTACTACCCTTACATTGAGGACATTCAACCAAGACTTTAACCTCTCATATTTTTAGGTAGATACCTAACAGTAAACTTTCTAGTTTATAAGGTTAAAAAATTTGGGGCTTAGTTTAGATTATTTTACTTTAAAGGTATGCTGGAAGCATTGTTATGATAAAGATTGCCACTATAAGTGCATAGATGGCAATAGCTTCAATGAATACAATGAATATAAAGAATCTACCTATAATTTCAGGTCTTTCGGCACCAGCAGCAGCAATAGCTGATGTAGCCATACCAAGACCAAAAGCAGCACCAATACCTGGTATGGCAATAGCTATAGCTGCACTTAAAGCTATCATTCCCAATGCTTGAGAATCAACAGCTGCTTTTTCACCTACTTCAGCAGCACCTGCAAAAGTGGAGGTTACTCCTATACCAATTAAAACAGCTACTATGGCTGTTAGCAGGAGAATTTTAAGTTTTGCCTCCAAATCCATCTCCACCTATGCCTATTTTGATTAATGGTTTAGGTGTTTGTATTATACATGATTTAAAACTTTCGGTTGACTAAATCGGGTAGGGTGGTTGGTGAAGAACAAGTGAATACTCTATTTTATCAACCGGAAGGTTAAAGTACTTACCAGTTAGTATGGCTATAAGGTCTTTAACCTCGTATAGTTTTAGGTAGAGGTAAGCTAAGGCTTCTCCAAGATGGAAGAAAGGTTGGAAAAATATTCTTTCACATTCTTTTGCATGATAACGCCTTAGAGCTATTTCAAACAGGGATAGGTCTTTTCTAACTTCATATGCACTCATTAAAGGTGAGATTACATCCACATATTTGCCTGAGACAAAAACCTTTAGAGCTTCAGCATCATTTGATGCTGTAACCGCTCTTTTAACCTCCTTTTCTCCTAACATATAATAAACTGGAATTATATGCGTTTCAATTTCATCTGGTTTTAACTCAAGTTTTTTTAGCCTTAACGTAGCCATCATGTTAGATATGTCTATAACAATACCCACAAGCCTAATACATTGTTTATCTCTTCCCTTTAACTCCGTAAGCTTTTCCCAAATCTTCATTGATGAATGTTTGTTTATTGCTAATTCAATCATGTTACCCTGCAAGATGGGGTCTTCAGTCTCACTCATTATTTTTTCAATTTCTCTTGCAAGAGATTCCTCTTCAATTAACTGAAGAACGTTTTTAACATTTTTTTCTTCAATCAGCTTTCTACATGTTACACTATCTATCTTTCCAAATGGAACAGTATATTCTAATGCTTTTTCCCAACTAACACCTAAAACTATCGACTTAATTATTGAGGTTATAGTTTTAAGTTCAAGTGAACGGTTAAGTTCCTGAAAGAATTCTAAGGCTTTCCTGTTTTTTAACTTTGAAAGAACAAAATTAAATTCGTCTATGTATGCTTTGGTCAAACTTTCTTCAGTTTTACCAAGGTTAAACTCTTCTATCAGCATCTGGGAAATATAGGGGTGATATCGTGTTCCCTCAAGTCTTCTTAAGGCTGCTTGAATACTTTCCGCACCAAGCATAGCATCATAGTCGCTTTTTACAAGCATAAAAGATTTTTTTCCTCTAATTCTTACCGTTAACTCTCCATATTCATAAATTGATTTTATCACTTTTCTTTAACCTCCTTTGTATGCTTTAATATCCTATTTGAGTAGTGAACCAGAATAAACGTTCCAAAAGCAAAACCAGCAAAAGTCCATAAAAACGCAACTAAACATGCAATGTTTAGTGGAAGCTTAAACGTTAAAGACACGTATATGCTTGAAAAAAGCCCTAAAACAACAAAACAAGGTAAAATTAGCCCAAAAAGCATAATTTTCTTAAGCGAGTAGCCCTGAATCTCAGCAGGTTTTTGTGGTACTAGCTTTTGGAGAAAGCTTCTTTTAAACTTTACCAGCAACAGTAAATTTCCTCCTAATCATAAAGCCTTCAAACGGTGTTCCATCACCCTTATAGAATTTGCTAAACCATTCAACCCAATGGAGCCTAAGAGAGTGGGCGAAAGTTATTATTCCCTCTAACGCTATAATCATGAAAAGAGTTACCATAAACAAGACAAACCAAAACATTATCGGGTTTCCAGCTCCAAGCAAGGCTATTTCACTAAAGATTGCATGAGTTACACCTAAAGCCAATATTCGTGAATAGGAGAATGTGTTTGATATAGATTCTATAGCTTTGGTTACAGACTCTGAAAAGGCTTCCATAAACTCTCCTGTAGCAATCTTATGAAGGATAAGCATACCAACAAATGGAGCAACAATAAACATAACCAGTAAACGCATGTTTAAAACAACATCCGCTGGACCATATTCTGGTGACATTATAAGTATAAAGAGGTAAGCTAAGCTTCCATAAAACCAAAGCCATGATATTGGAGCTAAGGCTTCTCTTTTTTCTCCAGCTAAAAGCTTGTTTACAACATCCAAAACAAGTCCAAAGCTTATATGAATTATCCCTATTACTAAGGCTATCTTAAAGAAGCCTATAAGATTCTCCATCGGGCTGAACCATGGTGCTTTTTCAAACCCTGTTAAGTCTGAATACCATGTTGGAATACCATGATGGTGAGCTGCATAATGGATGGTTGTTGGACCAAAAAACTCACCATAAAGAAACCCAAAAACCGTTGCGGTAAGACCACAAAGAACTATAAGATTCCTGCCCTTATAGATAGCATCCCAAATTTCCCCCTGAAGCTTAGCTTTACTCCAAATTTTAGGTATAAGTAATCCACCTATGAGAAGAATTAAACCATGCCCCATATCTCCAAACATTAAACCAAAAATCAGTGGGAAAGTAATTAGTGTTATAATTGTTGGATCAAGCTCATGATAGTTTGGAAGACCGTAAGCAGCAACAAGCTTCTCATAAGGCTCAGCTATCTTAGGGTTTTTCATGTAGGTTGGAGGCTTATCTCCCTCTTCTTCCCTAGCCACATTTATAATAGCGGCAGGACAAGCTTCCTTTATTGTGTTTACAGTTTTATCTACATCTTCCTTTTTAACCCAAACCTCAAAAACACATGTTTTCCCTGTCTGCCTAAACTTTTTGTAAAGGTTTTCTATCATAAGCTCAATTTCAACAATCTCATTGTATGCATGAATATAGTCAGACTTTTGGGCGATTGTAGCTATCTTTTCCTTTAACTTTATAGGTTCTTTTGTAAGCTCCTGGATTCTATGCTCCATACTAAGAATGTTAAAAGCTCTTTCAACAGTTTTAAGATGTCTTATAGGAAGTTTAGCTAACAGCTCTCTACTTTCTTCAAAAACAGTTTTTATAGATTCAATATCTCCTCCACGAATCTCTTCTACAAGTCTTCTCACAGAATCTAAAGTTAAATATCTTTCAGCGTTTTCCAGAATATCAAATCCTCTACGTACCTCATAAATTAAACTTGAAGTTTTTCCTACTAACTCTTCAACCTTGGGTGAGCCTAAACTTAAAGCCTTAAAACTTTCAGCTAAGCTGAAAATTTCCTTAAGACTTGAACGAAAATTCTCCCCTAATAAACTAGCAGCCTCACTAGTTAAATCTTCCTCAATCTTGTTAACCTTACCTCTAAGTTGGTCAGCCCGTGATTTTATATCTCCAATTTTTTCTAAAGCTTCAATTTTTCTTCCAATAACCTCTTTTATCTCATTAAGTATAGCTTCAATCCGGTTTGCTTCCTCAGCAGCTTCTGGAATATCTCTTCTAACCACCTGGTTAAGTGTTAAAGTTTCCTCTACGTTTTCATTAAGCTTTTTTAGTTCAGCCTCATCATTTGGAATTGGCATATGGCTTGAAGTCATTTTTCCAGCAGTATCTATAAAAGCGAGATTTCTTTGGATATCAACTAAGTCGTCGTAAAGGCTTCTTATCTGATCTTTAAGTGCTAAAGTTTTGGGAGAGAGAGTTGTAAGTGTTGTAAGATTAACTTTATTTTCGGTTAAAAACCTTTTTGTATTTTCATGTTCTTCATAAAGCTGGCGAACATCTCTTTCTAATGAGGCTTTTTCTTCGTTTAGCTCTTTCATCATATTCTCTATTTTTGCGCATTCAATTTCTAGGCTGCTTATTCTTTCCTCAACCTCTTTTAAAACTTTATCAGGATCTTCTTCAACTGGTATAGGATTTGGATATGGAACCTTCTCAAGTTTTTTTACCAAATTATTTATTCTACTTGAAAGTTGAAGAAGAAGATTTTCTCTTTCAACTCTTCTTACTTCTTCAGCTACACCCTTATACTTTTTTTCTTTTGTTTTTGCAACATCAATAAAATGAACAATCCCAAGGTTTCCTATGCTTCTAACAATCTTATCAACTTTATCTATGGGGGCTACAACTTCAACTCTAGCCATCCGAACTGGTCGTAGCACAAAACATCCCCTGAAGGCTTTGATAAGGGAATATTTTTTAAAAGCCTTATAAGCCTTACCACAGAAAGAATTTTGGAGTAAATTTTACAAGTTTTAATAAAAGTTTTGGGTTTTTAATCATAAGCCTAAAAACTTTAAACTGAGTTTGAGAAGAACATTCTTCTTCAACCTTAGCTAAAAATTTCCTATTCTCACCTATCACCTTAAAAATATAGTTTAACTCATCGTCAGAAAATTTGTCCAATATTCTACGTAACAAAGAGGTAAATTTAAGTTCTTTTCCAAATTTTTCCCAAAACATTTTCCCGTAAAACTCTAGGATTTTAGGTTCCCCAGTTTCTAAAAACTTAGAAATTATTTTTCCAGCTAAACCTGCAGCGTTTAAACCAAAATACAACCCGCCACCTGTTGTTGACTTAACCTGACCTGCAGAATCCCCAACCAAGACAATTTTATCCCAAACAATCTTTTTTAGTGGACCGTGAATAGGAATTATTCCCCCAAAAATCCTTATGATTTTTCCTTTCCCAATCTTTTTTGAAATTTTTGGGTTAAATTTTAGAGTTTTTTTAAGATAATAGGTTGGAGGTTTAGATGTTAAATCCTTGTTTACACAAAGTCCAACCCTTGCTTTCCTATCTTCTAAAGGAATAATCCAACCAAAAAAACCTGGAAAAAATTTGTTTCCAAAGTAAAGTTCAACAAAGTTTTCATGGTTAAAATCAACATTAACCATTTCATATTGAATACCTTTTAAATAGCCCAAACCTTTATGTAAACCTATTCTTCTAGCAATTAGGGAGTTCCATCCTTCAGCATCAACTAAAACCCTCGTTTTTACCTCAAACTTTAAACCTTCCTGTTTTAGCTTTACAACATAGTCTTGGTTTTTCTTTTCGAAATTGTAACATTTTGTGTTTAACTTTAAAATTGCTCCAGCATCATAAGCTCTCTCAGCTAGTTTAAGATCTAAAACTTCTCTATCAACAATGTAAGAGTCTACTTCACTCCTAGAAACTTTAAACATGTAGCCGTCTGGGGAGTAAAAATATGCTCCCTTAACCTCATTAATAATAGCCTCTTTTGGCAGGTTAAATTCTTCAAAGGCTTTAGCATAAATTTTTCCAGCACAATGTAAAGGTTTACCAAACGTTTTATGTTCTTCAACAAGTAAAGTTTTTAACCCCTTTTTTGCGGTTAGATATGCAACCCTAGAGCCTATAGGTCCTCCTCCAACTACAACAACATCATAGATTTCCAAGAAAAATCCCTATAGAATCATGTAATGTTTTAAGCCTTCAACAATAAAACCTATAGCTATTGCTGCTATAAATATGGCCATTACCCTTGCAATTACCGCTGAACCAGTTTTACCAAGAAAACCATGAATTGGGTCTATAAAATTAAAAACAAGCCAGACAATAAGAGAAATCACCAAAACAGATAAAATTGTAACCGCTAAACCCGAAGTTTGAAGAATTACTATGGTTGTAGTTATTGCGCCTGGACCTGCAAGCAACGGACATGCTATAGGTACTGCTCCAACGCTTTCAGGGGATATAACCCTTTCCTCCCATCCACCAAAAACAAGGATTTTGATTGCTATAACCATTAACAGGATTCCACCTGCAACCATAAAACTATAAATTGAAATCCCAAAAATGGCTAGAAGCTGTTGGCCAAGAACTGCAAAAACCATTAAAAGCACAAAAGAAACAATAACAGCTACACGAAAAGTCTTCTTTCTCTCATTACTATTCATGTTCTCAGTTAAACCTATAAAGATGGGTACATTCCCTAAAGGGTCAACTATGATAAACAGAGCTATAACAGCTTTCAGAAACTCGTGGAGAAAAGTAGGGTCCAAAACC
>Ga0180301_10001881_pt1 | contig 16459 bp, 17 predicted proteins | sample GuaBasSediGuay16_FD_121797 | JGI IMG/M metagenome (GOLD analysis project Ga0180301, IMG submission 121797) | Subseafloor sediment microbial communities from Guaymas Basin, Gulf of California, Mexico - Guay16, Core 4569-2, 12-15 cm | ecosystem: Environmental > Aquatic > Marine > Hydrothermal... | reverse complement strand
TGGTTGCGGGCTCAGGCTGATGGAGTGCCTCAGGCTCAGGATAAAGGATGTTGACCTGGAGCGGGGGGTTGTTATTGTCAGGTCGGGCAAAGGGGACAAGGACCGGAGGACGGTCTTTCCCGAACGTCTCAAGGATGATCTCATCCAGCACATGGACTCGGTCCGGGAAATATACGAAAAGGACCGAAAGCAGGGAGTCAACGGGGTCCAACTGCCTGGCGCTTTGGAGAGAAAATACCCCAATGCCGGAAAGGAGTGGGGGTGGTTCTGGCTGTTTCCTTCCAAGTCCTTGTCGGTTGACCCGGTGAGCCTTGCAGTCAGACGCCACCACGTGCACCCGGCGACATTGCAGCGAGCCTTCAAGATTGCGGCGGCTAAGGCAGGTATATCCAAGCAGGTTTCCGTTCACACCCTGCGCCATAGCTTTGCGGCCCATCTCCTCGAAAGGGGCTATGACATAAGGACGATCCAGGAATTGCTCGGCCACAAGAACCTCCAGACAACCATGATATACACCCACGTGGCCACCAGGAACGTGCTGGGTGTGAAGAGCCCTCTTGATAATTGATCTTCTTGGGGTGAGTATTGGAGAAAAACCGGCCTGAATGGAACAGGATCTCTGAGGCCCTGAGAAAAGGGGTTGAAGAGGGGGTATTCCCGGGGGCTTTAGCCTTAGTGGGCAGGGAAGGGAAGGTCGCTTTCTTAGGGAAAAGTGGGTACCGGAGCCTGGTGCCTGAAAAAGCACTGATGCACAAAGATACCATCTTTGACATTGCCTCTTTGACAAAGCCCCTTGCTACCACGCTCGCCACGATGAAGCTGGTACATGAGGGCAAAGTGAGTCTTGACCAACCACTTGCTGAGATAATAGGTGGTCCCCTGGGCGAAAAGGAGAACCTTACACTGCGATTGTTGCTTTGCCACTCAGCGGGTTTTGCTGACTGGAAGCCTTACTACATGGAGCTTGTAAAGTACGGGGAGGAACGAAGGAAAAAGGTGGTAAGGGAGTTGATCATTCAAGAACCTTTTGCATACACCCCTGGTAAAGGGTGCCTTTACAGTGACCTGGGCTTTATGATCCTTGAGTGGGTTATTGAAAAGGCGGCAGGGGAAAGCCTGAAGGATTTTGTGGAAAAGCACTTTTACGGGCCTTTGGGTCTTAAAAGAACATTTTTTGCAGTGAATAGCAGTGCACCAAAGTACGGCAAGGAGCAATTTGCGGCCACAGAGGAATGTGCGTGGAGGGGGAGAGTGATCCTGGGGGAAGTACAGGATGAAAATGCCTTTTCACTCGGCGGGTTTTCAGGACATGCCGGTCTTTTTGGTAGCGCGGAGGAAGTTTTTGCTGTTGCAAATCTTTTAAGAGAACATTACCTCGGTCTGAGGGATGATTTTTTTAGCCCGTATATTGTCAGGGAATTTTTCACACGACAAGACATTGTAAAGAATAGCACGTGGGCTCTTGGCTGGGATACTCCATCTCAGCAGGATTCGAGCTCGGGTAAATACTTTTCAGGGACAAGCGTAGGACACCTTGGATTCACGGGCACATCGCTATGGATGGACCTGGAGAAGGACGTGGTCGTGGTTTTGCTAACGAACCGGGTTCACCCCACAAGAAACAACCAAAAGATAAAGGCTTTCAGGCCATTTTTTCACGATATAATCATGAGGGAGATTGGGGCAGCCTAGCCAATAGGATTTAAAGCAACAGAAGGGGGATTTAGTGGCAGAGATAAGAAGCACAATGGACATTATCATGGAAAAGACCAAGGGTCTTACCATGTCTGAGGAGGAAAAAAAGGCGCTTAAAGAGCAGGAGCTTCAGGGCAAGGTGAGGGGGCTTATTCAAAAGTTGACTGACGGTGCTCTGAACCTTGAACAAGTGGCCGCTGAGATGGCCTCTATTGCAGAGAAGGATAGAGCCCTGGCACATGAGATCTTGAGAGACGAAGTGCTGGCACGAATTCAGCCGGGGGATGAAAATGAATCACTTGTTCAAATCCTGGAACTTGTGCTTGGGATTGATAGCGCTGCCGTGAAAGCAAAAATAGGTGAGTGGAATAGGGTCTTCCTGGAGAAAAGGGGGGCCAGGGAAAAGGAGCTTCAAAGGGAGCTTGAGGAAAAAGGGATACACGGATCAGCAGTTGTGCCCAACCTTGGAGCAGACCCGGGCTGGGCTGAGGGTAAGTCTAAAATAGGGCAACGACTGAAAAAAGAACTCGCCTCATTGATTGAGCGGTGAGGGAGTTTAAATATTGATCACCTTGTCGGCAAGTTGCATGGCAGTAACAATATCAAGCATATTCGTGGTCTCGCCAACCAGCTTCTTGTCAAGCAGGTTAAAGTAGGTTAGGCATGTGCCGCAGACCAGGATCTTCAATCCGCTTTTTTCATATTCCTTCAGTACATCAAGAACTTCGGATCCCTGAATCGTGAGTTTCACTCCGTTGTTTACGAACACCAGGCGCCACAGTTCTTCCCCCATCTCTTTAAGGGTCGTAACAAAGCTGGCGATCAATTTCTTGCCAAGTTCATCGTCACCATAGCCCATGCGGTCGGTGGCGATCATGACCATGATTTTCTTCTCTTCTGTTTCTGGCTTTTCTTCCGGGGCAGTTTCCGGGGGTTTCGCACCAGCCTCCTTTGTGCCAATGATATGGAAATCACCATCCTTTGTTGTAACCGTGGTTCTAAAGTTCTGCGATTCAAGAAAACGTGTCACGTTTTGTTTTGAAGCTTCGCTGTCTACTATAACGCTGATGGTGTCAGGGTGTTCCTGCTCTATGGTCTCTTTTGTTTTAAGAACCGGGGCAGGGCAGGCAAGCCCCTTGCAATTAAGAGCCTTCTCCATGCTTCCTCCCTCCTTTCTACTTGTAGATGCTTTTACTCTACTACGATTCTCTCCCTGGGCTCAGGGACTACATCTCCAATAATGGCTGCCTGCTTTATCCCTTTTTTCTCCAGGGCTTCAAGCAGCGCATCTGCTCTATCCGGGGCAATGCATATAAGCAAGCCCCCTGATGTCTGAGGATCAAAAAGGGCATCCTGCACGAGGTGGTCCACTGAAGGAGAAAAGTCAACCATGCACTCGCGAAACTCGCGGTTCTTGTAAGCCCCTGCGGGCAACAGGCCCATTGAAGCGTAGTTGAGCGTTTCTGGTAGTATGGGCACATCCCTGGAAAGTAGCCGGACCCCCAACCCAGAATCAACGGTCATTTCAGCAAGGTGTCCAAGGAGACCAAAGCCTGTGATATCCGTGCAGGCGTGCACCGGAAAAGCCTGCATTACTTCAGCAGCATCCCTGTTAAGTGTGGCCATAAGCCGGGTGACCCTCTCGGTGATTTCTGCCGATGCCAGTCCCCCCTTTATGGCAGTGTTGATTATTCCGGTACCAAGCGGCTTGGTTAGGATGAGCCTATCTCCGAGTTTTAAATTGCCTTTCATGAGAACCCGCTCCGGGTGGATGAAGCCTGTTGCAGCCAGACCGTATTTGAGCTCGCTGTCCTCAACGCTGTGTCCGCCAACAAGCACCACATCCGCCTCACGCATCTTGTCCAGCCCTCCCTGCAGAATCTGGCGCAAAACGGATATGTCCATCTCGCTGATAGGAAAAGCAACAAGGTTCATGGCTGTTTTTGGGGTTCCGCCCATTGCGTAGATATCGCTCAGTGCATTAGCTGCTGCTATTTGTCCGAACCAGTAAGGGTCGTCCACTATTGGGGTAAAGAAATCCACGGTCTGTATGATCGCAAGATCATCAGATATCTTGTACACTCCAGCATCATCCGCTCTTTCCAAGCCCACGATCAGGTTGGAATTTGTCGGAAATTCCAGCCCGCAAAGTGCTTTGTCCAGGTCCCCTGGAGGCAGCTTAGAAGCTCACCCTGAGCCCTTGACTGTTTGGGTGAGGCGGCGGCCCTTTAAATCAGGCATTTCCCCTTTTCCCCTCTACTGTTTTGAATTAACCGGGGTGATTCGCTGAAAACTGCAGTAGTGAAATCCATTTCAGCTCAGCCCGGAAAGAATCAAAAGTTATATTTAAAAACTTAATTTGTCAAACTGGAAATTCCGATACTTAATCTACGATTAGAGCAGCAAAAGCTATAGAGGGGTATGGTGGAGGCTCTGAAAGGGTTGAAATTCAATGTTGACAGGATTGGATTATTTTAATATGGAATATTCCAAAATGTCTCAAGTCGTCAGGTCCAGGACCGGATCTCTGGGTCGGATCAATTTTTTGGCAAGAGAGGGTTATGGAGGAGAGTAAATGGCCAATAAGTTCAAATCTTCTGCTAGACTAATACCGGTAGATGAAGCTGTTGGAACAGTTCTTGCCCACGATATTACGGAAATAAGGCCCGGCCAGTTCAAAGGCCCTGCCTTCAAAAAGGGATATATCGTCAGGGAGGAGGATCTGGAACACCTCAAACGGCTTGGAAAGGAGAATCTTTACGTACTCAGCATTGATCCAGGTGAACTCCACGAAGATGACGCCGCAGTTATGCTGGCGGAGGCGCTTTCAGGACCCGGGATAGTATTTGATCCCAGGCCTGCGGAAGGGAAAATAGGCCTTAAGGCTGAGTTTAAAGGACTTTTAAAGGTGAATGAAGAGGCCCTTACTGATTTCAACATGGTGCCCAATGTGACCTGTTCTGGGAGGCACAACAACACAGTTGTTGAAAAAGGTGACATTGTTGCCGGCACAAGGGCCATTCCCCTTGTTATTGACAGGAAAGACGTGGAGCAGGCAGTGGGAGTGGCCAAAAGTGCTGGTGGAGTATTCTGCGTAAAGGAATTTGCGAAGCCTGAAACAGGCCTTGTTGTGACAGGCAGCGAGGTGTACTCGGGCAGGATTGAGGACAAGTTTGTCCCGATCATCAGGAAGAAACTCAAATACTTTGAATGCCCTTTAAAGGAAGTGGTGTTTTGCCCTGACGACAAGGATAAGATAGAGAGAGAAATTAGAAAATTTGTAGAAATAGGGCTGGGAATGATATTAGTTGCAGGGGGCATGAGTGTTGATCCTGATGACCTGAGCAGATCCGCCATTGTTGATGCCGGCGCCCAGGATGTGGTATACGGGAGCCCTGTACTGCCCGGGGCAATGTTCTTGTATGCTCACTTCGGAGACACCCCGGTTATGGGACTTCCGGCCTGTTTGCTCTATTACAGGGCAACTGTATTTGACCTTATGCTGCCAAGGGTTCTGGCCGGTGAGAAGATAACGAGACGTGATCTTGCCCTGATGGGGCACGGTGGGCTTTGCCTGAACTGCGAAAAGTGTCATTACCCGGTTTGCCCGTTCGGCAAATAAGGACCGGGAATGGAGAAGGTTCTGATAGGAGGGAGAGTACGGAGCGTGATGCCCCGGAACTGATTTCTTGAGAAATGAAGACACGGGCAGGGACAGAACAAGTGCTTCTGGGGGCTCTTATGAGCGGGGCCAAGCACGGCTATGATATCGCGGAGTACCTTGAAGGTGTGCTTGGCTCCACGTGGTCAATTGGGACAAGCCAGCTCTACAGTTTACTGAAAAGACTTGAGAGAGAGGGGCTTGTTCGCTCTACGGTAATGCCTCAGAAGAGTCGGCCTTCAAAACGCGTTTTTTTTATAACAAGGCGGGGCAGGGAAGCGTTTAAAGCCTGGCTTCACAGGCCAACAGAGCATGTCAGGGACATGCGCGTTGAGTTTCTGGCCAAGCTTTTTTTCATAAGCAAGTTTTCTCCAGGGAGCGGTAAGGAACTGGTGGATGTGCAGGTTCAGGTGCTGGAAGAGACAAAGCGCAGGATAGCTAGCGCACGCAGGAAAGAAGAGGATCCGTATGCTAAACTTGTATGCGGATTTAAGCTTGCAACGGTCAATGCATGGCTGAAGTGGCTTGCGCATCAGGCTAGGGCTTTTGTTGAAAAGAGCGGGGATTAGGGGGGCTTGGCGGTAATTTTTTGCACGTGAAGTGTTGCGTCATTTCCTTTGAGGTCTTCTTTCAGTATCCTTCCTTCATTATGCTCAACAACTTTCCTGATTTTAGAAAGTTTCTCTTTTTCCACAATGAACTCAAATGATGCTCCGGGCGGCATTAAGCGAAGACATAAACTTACGTCCAGGTAAGCCCTTCAGCAATCTCCGCGGTAATCGACTATCTTGCCCGCTATGTTTTCGTTATCTTTCATGAGATGTCTCCAGCAAAAACTCAACCATTACCCTGCAAAGGGGAGAGGCATGTCTCCTTTTATCCCGCACCAGGTAGAATTTCCTGATCAGGGGCAATTTCTTTATTCTCAGTGCCTTTAATGTGCCTGCTTCTAGCTCTGTTTCAAGTGCCCTTGAAGAGATCACGGAAACGCCCAGGCCCGCTTTTACCGCTTCTTTTACGGCAGTAGACGAGCCGAGTCTTGCGACAATCTGGAAATCCTCAAGTCCTTCCTGGAGAAGCCCCCGGATGTGTTCTTGCAAAATCTTGAGCGTGCCTGATCCGGCTTGCCTTATAATAAGAGCCTGTCCTTTTAGTTCTTCAATAGAGACCGATTTTCTCTTGGACCATGCATGATCGGAAGCCACTGCCACTACGAGCTCGTCCTTCCAGAGCTCGTTATTTGCGGCTGCCTTGTTGGTACTCTTGGACCCTATGATGCCCAGCTCCAGCTCTCCTTCAAACACCCTGGCCTCAATTTGCGCGCTGGGAGCAATATCCAAGGTAATGGCTATGTCAGGGTATTTGTCCCGAAATCGGCCTATGACTTTTGGAAGAATGTACTCGCCGGGTATTGTGCTGCCGCCGATATGGATTTCCCCTCGCTTAAGGCCAAGAAAGTCCTCAAGCTCCAGGCAGGCATTTTTCTTCATACTCAGCAAGGCAAGGCTGTGCCTGTAAAGAAGGTTCCCGGCCCGGGTGGGCACAACAGTTCTGCCCAGGCGGTCGAGAAGCTTTGTTCCAACATTGTTTTCAAGCGTTGCTATTCTTTCGCTAACAGATGCCTGGGCAAGATAGACAGCCTTTGCTGCCTTTGAGAAGCTTCCAAGCTCAACAACCTTCTGGAAGATCTCCAGCGAACGCAGATCAAAATCAACCCTGGGTTGTTTTTGAAACTGAAGTTTCATCCTAGCCAAGAGCGCTTGCCCCCATTAAAAAGAGTGGTTGTTTTGGCATCAAAAAATGCGCGGTACCGGGAGGCGAAGTGGCAGCGCGCTTTTGATTTAGACTGACTCAGGTTCCCGGACAACTCACAAATATGGAAACCAGAGCCTTTCAATTGTATCAAAATTAGCCCTCACGTAATCTCTTCCTGAGACAATGTCACCATGCCCAGGAAGCAGGTATTCGGCATCAAGAAGGGACAGCCTCTTGATGCTTTGCTTCAGCTCTTCGCCGCTTCCTCCGGGCAGATCCGTTCTGCCGATACCCTGGTTGAAAATGACGTCCCCGGAGATAAGTACTTTTGTATCCGGGAGATAAAGGCAGATCGAGCCTGGAGAATGGCCCGGTGTGTGAAGCACATTAATAAGTGTTCCATCCGCGTTTAATTCCCCTTCTTGCAACAGGATCTGGGGATCAAAATCCGAAAGTCCCATTTCAGCCCCATAGTGGGGGGCCACCCTCCGTATAAATTCAAGCTCAATTTGGCTAAAGGCAATCAAAGTTGAAAAGGGGAGGAAGATGCGGATAGCCTCCATGTGATCCGGATGCGCGTGGGTTATGATAACCAGGTCTATATCTTCCGGGCTAAGGGAAAGGCGGGAGAGATCGTCCCTTACGTGCCCGAAAGCGTGATAGTGGCCGGGATCAACAAGAATTTTCTTCTCAGCATCAATAAAGTAAGTGTTTGCATTGTTTGTCATAGGATCCATCCACAAAAAAGCATGGATATTCTTTGTTACATTCATTTGTATTTCGGTCTCCTTTTGTATGTTTTGATGGTCTTTTAAAGTGTCTACCCTGGGAGTCACTATGAGCTCAGCCGCGGCGCAGGCCTTTATCAGCGTCCACAACGTCTTGAAGTGTGGTCTGCGTGAAAATGGTTCTCATAGCTTCAAGAGCCTTGCCCCAAACAGGGCGGATAATGCAATTTCGTGAGTTCTTACAAGCCATTTCGTCAACCACGCAGTCTACAAAAGTGAGCTTGGATTCAAGAAGCAAAAGAATCTCCCACAAGCTGATCTTGTCTGGAGGCTTGGAAAGCATGTGACCACCCTTGGGCCCTCTCATGCTGGTAATCAGCTTGGCTTTTTTGAGCGGGATGATCAGTTGCTCGAGGTACTTGACAGGGATGTTTTGATTTTTTGAAATCTTGGAGGTCGTTATCGGACCTTTTCCATAATTTCTTGTCAGCTCAAGCATGAGCCTGGTTCCGTACCGGCCGCGTGTGGATAATTTCATGATAAACTGATCCCCTGGTTTTGGTTCTTATCTGGTTCTCCGACATGCTCCTAGCAAGCCGTTTGCTGAGAATGGCAGAATCGCCCTAAGTCCTGGAAAATGAAGAGTATCCGGGGGCAGCGTGAATGTCAAGGATTTTGAGATGCTTGCAATTCAGGTAGCTGGTCGAGTATCATGAAAAAAACTGGGTAGTGACGCGTGTGTGCCATGGAGAAAAAAAGTAGTGAAATAGAAAAGTGCTGCGCAAGGCTTGAAGTTCCTACCGATGAAGAGTTGGCTGCACTCAACGCGCTTCGAAAAATCAAGGAACGGGTAAGGGAGCTCAAGAAGAGCATAAAGGCACTTTCTTCTGGGAAAGGGGAACAAGAAAAAGAGAAAGTGAAAGTTCTTGAGAGCGAGCTTTTCGAATTACGCGCTCAATGGGATGAATGGGAGAAAAAGAGAAAAGAGGCTGCCAGGCGGAGAATGATGATGCTCGGACACGAAAAGCCCCGTTAGAGTCGCGCTCTCTCGCTATCTGTAGATGGCATCAGAATTTGACTTTAATCTTGTAACCAAGCCCTCCAGGGTTGCTAATTCGACTGTTTCAGACATTGTTGATTTATTAAGATTGACTTGTTTTTCGGCGTATTTTATTGAATAGAAAACTTTTTGCTCAGCATGGAGGGATCCAAGATGAGAGTCAAACTGTCGATTTCCCGCTTCTCGCTTGCAGCGTTTGTTGTTGTTTTCCTTGCTCCTTGTTTCGCACTCGGTGCAGGGGCCAAAGAGATATACACACTGGATGACAGCATAGCGGAAGCAATGGCCAATAGCTGGGAGATACGCGCCAAAGAAGAAAGAGTTAACGAAGCCAATTATGCCAAGAAGCAGGCCAGGGCCGAGTTCTTGCCAAAGCTTGGAATGAGCTATGGTTACACAAAGGAGAGCGAGGCCAAAACCTTAAAACTGGGCACCCCTAGGCCGATAGGCTCGAAAGACAATTACCAGTGGAAGGGCATAATAACGCAACCCGTGTTTACTGGATTTCGCCTTCTAAGTAGCTATGAACTGGCAAAACTAGGCATAGATCAAGCCAAGCTTGATCTTGAACTGAGTAAGCTTGATCTTGCACTTCGAGTCAAGGAGGCTTACTTCAACATTCTTGTTTCAGACAAGGCAGTCGAGGTGGCGAAAAAAGATGTTGAGGCAAGGGAGTCAAGCTACAAGGTTGCCAGTAATTACTACAGGGTCGGCATGATTCCGGTTAACGATCTTCTGCAAGCCCAGGTTGAACTCGCTAACGCGAAGCAAAACCTTGTAAAGGCTGAAAACGCGTCGAAAAATGCAAGAGCGGCCTTCAACACGGTTCTCTCCCGCCCGATAAATGAGCCTGTTGAGGTGGAGGACATACTAACTTTCAAACCCATTGTCGGTAAGTATGATGATTACGTAGAGCAGGCAATGGAAAAGCGGCCGGAGATAAAGGCCATTAATGTCCGAATCCAGCAAACCGAGCAGCAGATAAGGCTTGCCAAGAGTGGAAATTACCCCGAAATTGGCATCACCTATCAGTACATCAAGGAAGGAGATAGCCCCGATGTTTCAGGCAGCCCTTACCATGATGCAAGCAGATGGGAGGCAATGGCTGTTGCCTCATGGACCTTTTGGGAATGGGGTAAGACTTACTATTCTTCAAAAGAAAAAGAAAGTGCCAAGAGAGAGCTGATTAAAACAAGAAAGTCCCTGGAGGATAAGATCAGCCTGGAAGTGAAGCAGGCGCTCCTGGATCTTGAAGAAGCAAGGAAAAACATACCAACCACAAAAATGGCCGTGAGACAGGCTGAAGAAAATGTCAGGGTGAGTGCCGAGAGATACAAGGCGCAGGTAACAACCATAACCGAGGTGCTTGATGCGCAAACGCGCTTGAGCCAGACAAGACTGAACTACTACCAGGCACTCTACGGCCACAATCTGGCTAGGGCAAGGCTGGAGCGAGCCATTGGAATTTACTAGGAGGCTGTCGGAAAACGCCCATCTGCCATTCGACAGGCTCATGGCCCTGAGCATAGCCGAAGGGCTGCCTTATCCTTACCCTTCGTCATTGCGGCGTACCTCTAAGTACGTATCATTCCGCAGTGTTTCGCCCCGCTGAGAACAGCGGGATGAGCATTTTCCCGCAGCCTCCGATGGGCCCAGTTTTCCAACGAGCTCCAAGTAGCGTGTTGGAGAAGTGAATTAGCCTCGTGGCAAAGCCGGATTTAGACTTTGTACTTCGCACACTTCGGCATGGAGCAAAAAACTACGGGGCAAGGAAAGGGAAAAACCAGAAGACAACTTAATGATTCAGCTTTTTCACGTCACCAAGAGGTTTGGCGCTAACATAGCTCTTCAGGACATTAGCTTGAGGATTCGCAGAGGTGAGTTTGTCTTCATTAGCGGGCCGAGCGGGGCTGGCAAAACCACCTTGCTCAGGCTTATGTTCGGTGCCGAACGACCATCCGAGGGACAGATTCTTATCGACGGGATTAACTTAAACCGCATAAGAAGAGTCAAGCTTGACATGCTAAGGCGAAGAATAGGATTTGTGTTCCAAGACTTCAAGTTGCTCAACCGAAAAACGGTGTTCCAGAATGTTGCCCTTGCCTCCGAGGTGCTTGGAGAACGGCGGTCAATAACAAGGAAAAAAGCCCATCAGATCCTAAGAGCGGTCGGGCTTTCTTCCAAGGAGCAAGCATATCCACTTCAGCTATCGGGCGGAGAGCAGCAAAGGGTGGCAATAGCGCGGGCCATGATAAACAACCCTCTTATCCTTTTTGCTGATGAACCCACCGGAAACCTGGACCCTGAGATCACCAAAGAGATAATGATTCTGTTTCGAAGCATCAACCTGAGGGGAACTACCGTCGTTATAGCAACACACAGCAGAGACTTGCTTGAGAACACCGACCAGAGAATCGTTACCCTCAACAGAGGGCAAATAGTTTCATGAGCGAGGGTTTACTGCCATGAGGTTATGGGTGCGCTATTTTCGTTACGCATTTGCGAATATTTCAAACAACAGGCTGGTGCACGTAGTGAGCACCGGCACGATAACAATAACGCTGCTGCTGTTTAGTGCGTTTGTTCTGTTTTTTGCAAATATTGACAACTGGGTGCTTGAATGGGGCCAGTCGCTGTCCATGTCTGTTTATCTTAAACAGGGAGTTGATGAAAAGGCAAAACAGAAAATCAAGTCCGTACTTGTCGGGATACCAGGCGCCAAACTGGAGAGGTTCGTATCAAAGGAACAGGCCATGGAGGAGCTGAAGGAAACGTTGGGCTCTCAGGCTGGGCTCCTGGATGGGCTTAACACAAACCCCCTGCCGGCATCTTTTGAAGTGGCCTTTGGCGCACCTGAGCGGGCAGGTATTGACATCGAGAAAATAAAGAAAAAGCTTGAAAACATGCCTGGTGTGGATGAAGTGCAATACAGCGAGCAGTGGCTCAAAAGATTTGAAGGGCTGGTTTCCATGCTCAGGATTGCAGGCCTTGTAGTGGGGGGGCTCCTGTGTGTGGCTGTACTATTTATCATAACAAACACGATAAGGCTGGCCATTTATTCCAGGCGTGATGAAATAGAGATCTTTAAGCTGGTGGGTGCGACCGATTGGTTCGTCAAAGTGCCTTTTCTTATAGAGGGATCGCTCCAGGGGGTTTTGGGTGCAGTAATCGCCCTGGGAGTTTTGTTTTCAACATATTCTTTGCTTTCTTCAAAAACAATTCAGGTCTTTGGCTTGCCCCTGCTGCATCTGGTTTTTCTGCCCAAGGGGCACGTGATATTCATCATCTCCCTTGGCTTGGTTTTAGGGCTCATGGCCAGCTTTATTGCCATTGGGCGCTTTTTTAAACTTTTTTATTACTAGCGATGCAGGTGAAGATCATTGTGGCATAAAAGTCCACGCGCCAGAATAAAATCCCTCCCTTTTATGCTTTTCCTGTTTGCGCTCCTCTCAGCTTTCTTGTTTCTTGGTCCAGGACTTGGGGGGCCTGAATACGGGTTATTGGCTTCGACACCTTCAGCTTCAAAAGATCAGATTGAAAAAATTGAAAAGGAGCTTTTAAAGGAAAAACAAAAATTCTTGAAGGTGGGGGAAAAAGAGAAGAATCTGCTGGCGCAGCTTTCAGAACTTGAGAGGCACATTGAGCTAAGGAAAAAAGCGCTGAGAAAACTGAGGAAGGAGATCCAACAGGGAAAAAAGGAACTGGAGGAGCGTCATAAAAGGATAAAAAAGCTCGAGCAATCTTCAAGTACAGTTGAAAAAAGAATAGGTCAGAGACTTGACGCGTTTTACCGTTACGCTAGGAGGGCTTACCTCAAACTTCTCGTCTCTTCTGCTGATATTGAACAGCTAAGAAGGCGCTTCAAGTATCTTAGATTGATTATGGAAGGTGACAGGCGTCTAATTGAGAAAGTGTCTTCAATCAAGCAGAAAGAACAGGAGGAAATTTCACTGGTTAGAAGAAAAATTGCGGCTATTGAAAAGATGGAAAAGGCAGAATCGGCACAAGCTCTGGCCCTTAAGCAAGATATGGACAAAAGGGTGATGCTGCTAATGAAGATCCACCAGGAGAAAGAATTTTACAGAACTGCTGTCAAGGAGCTGGAGCAGGGCGCAGAGAACATGAAAAGAACCCTTCTCAATCTGGAAGGGAAGAAAAAACAGAGGGGTGAGCTTCCATCCGGGTTTTCCAGTTCAAAAGGGAGGATTCCGTTACCAATACATGGTAAAATTATAAGGGCAAAGGATGCTTACGGGGTTCCTGTTCCGGCTCATAAGGGCATATTTATAGAAGGACCATCAGGAGCAGAGGTAAAGGCTGTCTATGATGGTCGGGTGGATTTCTCCGGATGGCTGAAGGGATACGGGCAAGTAATAATCATAAATCATGGCTCCCGATATTTCAGCGTTTGTGCTTTGTTGGCAGAGAGAAAAAAGTTTGAAGGAGATATGGTAAAAAGAGGAGAAACAATAGGCTTGCTCGCATATTCAGGGCCCTCGTCGCGCTCTAGACTTTATTTCGAAGTAAGGAAGGGGGCATCAAGGCTGGATCCGGCAAAGTGGCTAAAACTTCATTGACCTTTTTGAAAGGGTAGGTGTATTTTTATTTACAGGGAGCAAGAGCCGGTCCCAGTTGTTAGTTGAACTATCGTGCCCTGCTATCAAAGATACCTGGGGCAGAGAAGGAGCAGTACAATGCACTTAGGAAAAAGAAAACTTATTGTGAATATTGTCCTGATATCTGCCGTGATCGCCGGGATCCTTTTGTTTAATGGGAGTGATCGGAGGGTAAAGGCTGGGACAGGAGATATTTATAAGAATATTGAGATATTTTCAGAAGTACTTCGTCAAATTGAGAAAAACTACGTGGAACCAGTGGATTCCCAGAAACTCATCTATGGTGCGATAAAGGGGATGGTGCGCACCTTGGACCCACATTCTTCGTTTATGGCAAAGGACGAATACCAGGAGTTAATGATCGAAACCAAGGGAACTTTTTCCGGGGTGGGAATTGAAATAACGATACGAGATAATGTGCTAACAGTGGTTTCACCAATAGAAGGGACACCCGCTCAAAAAGCCGGAATTCAGGCTGGGGACAAGATTATTAAGATAGACGGCAAATCGACGAGAGATATGACACTGACGGATGCCGTCAAGCATATCAGAGGGAAGAAAGGCACAAAGGTCAAGTTGACAATTATGCGTGGAGAGGAAAACAGGCCCCTTGATTTTGTTCTCATCCGTGATGTGATCCCTATAAGGAGCGTGAAGAGCTACTTACTGAAACCAACGATAGGTTATGTTCGGATCTCCAACTTTCAGAGCAAAACCGGTAAGGAATTGACTTCGGCTCTCGACAAACTGGAAAAGGGAAGAAATTTGAAGGGATTGATTCTGGACCTCAGGAACAACCCGGGCGGCCTCTTGTCCCAGGCTATTGAAGTTGCAGACCAGTTTCTTGATTCAGGGCTAATAGTGAGCACCCGGGGAAGAAATTCCAGCCAAAATATGCGGGTATTTGCCCACAAGCTAGCAAAGGAGAGGGACTACCCTATTATTGTGCTTGTTAATGGCGGAAGCGCGAGTGCTGCGGAGATTGTTGCAGGCGCCCTGCAGGACAACAAAAGGGCTCTTATCCTGGGAACCAGGACCTTTGGAAAGGGCTCGGTGCAGACGATTGTGCCACTCTCAGATGGTTCAGGGCTGAGACTGACAACGGCCAAATACTACACACCAAGTGGACGCTCCATACAGCTTAGCGGGATCAGTCCAGATATTGAGCTTGCATATCTACCTCCCTCCAAGGAGAAAAAGAAGCGGGAGTCAAGTTTCATTCGGGAAGAAGACTTGGAAAGGCACATGCCCGAAGAAAAACCTCAAAAACAGGGCGAGGAGAAAGAGGGTGAAATTAAAGTTGACAAGCAAGTAAAAATGCTTATTGAAAAAGATAACCAGGTTCGCCAGGCCCTTCAGCTTCTTCAAAGTTGGGACATTTTCACTCGGATAAGGGCGCATACCAAGGCTGCAAATTGATATATCCATGGAGAGAAGAAAAGTAAGTTTTTGCCCACCAGGAAGGGCAAGAGAGGAAATTTTGTGACAGTTTTTACTTTTGGCACTTGAAAACTGTGCAATCAATAATTATATTGGTTTTAGTTCTTTTGCATATCTGGAAAAAACAACCATAACAAGCTATTAAGCTTTTCGGCGACAGCGTGAACTCTGAAGCGGCATGACTTAGTGGAAAGGCAGCATTAGGGTTAGCGGTTTATCTCTCTGGAATAACACGCCATTTTTCTACCTGTTATTCAAGACTTTTGAGCTAAAAAAAGAAAAATTTTTACTTGACTTGTGTAGAAAATGCTGTTTAACTTGAAAGTCTAGCTCGAATGAAAACATTTTAGATTCGAGTTAAGCAAGAGGGTCAGTTTGCTCTTTGAAAACTAAATAGTGACGTGCTGTGCAGGCTCATAGAAAAAGAGGGACAAAAGTCCCACCAGTTTAATTGGAGAGTTTGATCCTGGCTCAGAATGAACGCTGGCGGCGTGCCTAACACATGCAAGTCGAACGAGAAATCAGGCACTCAGGCAACTGAGTGCCGGAGAGTAAAGTGGCGCACGGGTGAGTAACGCGTGGGTAACCTGCCCTTGAAACCGGGATAACATCGCGAAAGCGTTGCTAATACCGGATACTGTCCCAAGAACTATGGTTCCTGGGATGAAAGGTGACCTCTCCGTGGAAGTTGCCGTTCAAGGAGGGGCCCGCGTACCATTAGCTTGTTGGTAGGGTAATGGCCTACCAAGGCGACGATGGTTAGCTGGTCTGAGAGGATGATCAGCCACACTGGAACTGAAACACGGTCCAGACTCCTACGGGAGGCAGCAGTGAGGAATTTTGCGCAATGGGGGAAACCCTGACGCAGCAACGCCGCGTGAGTGAAGAAGGCCTTCGGGTCGTAAAGCTCTGTCAAGGGGGAAAAAAGTCCTGCAGTGAATAGTTGTAGGATCTGATGGTACCTCTAGAGGAAGCACCGGCTAACTCCGTGCCAGCAGCCGCGGTAATACGGAGGGTGCGAGCGTTGTTCGGAATTACTGGGCGTAAAGAGCGTGTAGGCGGTTTGGCAAGTCAGATGTGAAAGCCTTCCGCTCAACGGAAGAAGTGCATTTGAAACTGCCATTCTAGAGTATGGGAGAGGAGAGTGGAATTCCCGGTGTAGAGGTGAAATTCGTAGATATCGGGAGGAACACCTGTGGCGAAGGCGACTCTCTGGACCAATACTGACGCTGAGACGCGAAAGCGTGGGGAGCAAACAGGATTAGATACCCTGGTAGTCCACGCCGTAAACGATGAGCACTAGGTGTAGCGGGTATTGACTCCTGCTGTGCCGTAGCTAACGCATTAAGTGCTCCGCCTGGGGAGTACGGCCGCAAGGCTAAAACTCAAAGGAATTGACGGGGGCCCGCACAAGCGGTGGAGCATGTGGTTTAATTCGACGCAACGCGAAGAACCTTACCTGGGCTTGACATCCTCTGACAGCCCCGGAAACGGGGTCTTTCCT
>Ga0180301_10001880_pt1 | contig 16462 bp, 16 predicted proteins | sample GuaBasSediGuay16_FD_121797 | JGI IMG/M metagenome (GOLD analysis project Ga0180301, IMG submission 121797) | Subseafloor sediment microbial communities from Guaymas Basin, Gulf of California, Mexico - Guay16, Core 4569-2, 12-15 cm | ecosystem: Environmental > Aquatic > Marine > Hydrothermal... | reverse complement strand
CATATAATGAGGCTAAGTTTATCCAAAGCAAACTCAACAACATTTACACCCAAAACTACCCAAAAAACTTAATAGAAATAATAGTCATTGACTCAGCAAGCACAGACGAAACCCCAAAACTCGCTGAAGAATGGGCTTCCAAACACAGAAACATAAACATGAAGTTAATTAGAGAAAATAAAAGAAAAGGCAAAGCCCACGCACTAAACCACGCACTACAACACGCCACAGGAGACATCGTCATCATAGCGGACGCAGACGCCATATGGCCTAGAAACGCCCTCAAAGAAACTTTAAAATGGTTTGCAGACCCCATAGTCGGTGCCGTATCATGCCTAAAGAAACCCACAGGATCAAACATTAAAGAAGTTGAGGAAAACTACAGAAAATACTACAACAACCTAAGAATAGCAGAAAGCAAAGCATGGTCAACACCAATATTCCACGGAGAACTAGCAGCATTCAGAAAAAACCTCCTAGAAAAACAAGGCGGATTCCCCACAGACATCGGAGCAGACGACAGCCACATAGCCTCAAAAATAGCCCTAACAGGGTACAGAGCCATAATCCCCGAAGACCTATGGGTAGAGGAAATAGTCCCCAACAAAGGCTACTTTCGGTGGAGAATTAGAAGAGCACAACACCTAATACAGCACTTCACTAAACTCCTCAAACTAAAACGCAAAACACCAAGAGAATTCAAAACCATATTTAAAGCAGAAATATACCTACACTTATTCAACCCATGGATGCTCCTCGCAACAACAATACTCCTAATCATATCAGCTACACAAGGAAGCATAGTAGCAATAACACTCCTAGCCATAGGCATAGCAACACTAATTATCAAGCTCTACAGAATGTGGATACACCAACAAATCGCATTAATGATCGCGGCCATTAGGAATCTATGGACAAAGGAGCTGGTATGGAGAAAAGAAGTGAAATGATGTTAGAACTAGTACAGGTGCATGTTAAAGAATATCCTTTAAGTACTATACTTAGTATACTTCATAATAATACACAAAATTGTGAAGCTTTATGACGCTGTTCGTTGGTATAGCCTCGTATGCTAGACCCAGGGCATTTAAGCTTAGCCTATATAGCTTAGTACGAACAAAGATTGTCAAGGGCATTATTGCAATTGTAGATGCACGAAATATAGTAGAAAAAGAAAAATACATAGAAGCTCTTAACATAGTACGTAACTACGGTCTTGAGGTAGTACATGATATTTATACTGTTAAACGGGGCTTCGTATTTGCTAGGAATAGAGTACTCGATCTAGCAGAAGATCTTCTTAATAGTAGCGATATACTTATTCTATACGACGACGACTATGTATGCCCCGATATGCAAGCACTAATACCTGCAAAAATATGGCTCGAAAAAAGCCAAGATATAGGGCTAGTAGGTGGTCGCGTGGTCGACCTACATAGAAGACAAATAGATCCGGATTTTTATCTAGACATGGTTCCCGGCATTGCCGATACGCTATCAAGAATTACCGGCTTTGTATTTTTAGATGCTCGCCATGGACCTAGGTATACAGTCTTCACACTACCGTTACGTGCTCTACGCGTCAAAGTTATTAAACATGGTGTTAGATTTGATCCTGAATTCAAAGGGACAGGCTACCGCAGTGAGGACGATTTCAATATGCAGATAGCCAAGCTCGGCTATAAGATAGTAATAGACCCTAGATTCTGGGCATACCACTTAAATTTAGAACATGGTGGTTGTAGAATAGAGAATCTCGTAAGCAGGTTCTATTGGAAGACTAGAAATCATACATATTATATGCTAAAGTATCGGATGGCGTTACATAAAATTATACTCAGTAACATGATAATCATAATTTATGCTTACCTTCACGGTGTTAGAACATTTATCTCGGCACTAAAAGGATTAAAGGATGCGCTTAATACCTATCTTTATGTCAAGGATACCAAGAGAATGAGAAGATGAGAAATATTATGAAAATTCTGCTCTATATCACGGAAAAGAATTCGTTTGTTTACTTTATGAAAAATCCTATACGTGCGCTGAAGAATCTGAAGATTTTATTATCAAGCTCCGATTATCAGAAATTTGTCTCACTTCTAACCGATAGACCTCTCGATGTCGTGAAAAGCTTTATGCCTAAAGAAGAGAGTGTAAGATACCTTACTTACGTTTTTAAAAGATCCATAGGTGCTAGCGAAGCGCCAATAGGTTTCGAAGAGGCTATGAGTTTATACCTTATAGTCCGAATTCTTAGACCTAGATATGTTGTTGAAACAGGTGTAGCCGCAGGAAGATCTAGTGCATTTATACTTTGTGCACTTCATGATAACAATAAAGGCGAGCTTTTCTCTATAGATCCTGACCCTAGATCTGGCTACGCTATTCCAAAGGAGCTGAAATACCGGTGGCATTTTGTCAACTCAACATCTCAAGAATCTCTTCCAGAATTGCTTAGGAACCTAGGATACATTGACATGTTTCTTCATGACAGTCTTCATACCTATGAGGTCATGTTTTTTGAGTACATTTCTGCGTGGCCATTAATCAAGCGGGGAGGAGTATTACTTTCGCACGATATCAGTTTCAATTCAGCCTTCGAAGACTTTTGTAAAAATGTAATAAAAGCCGAAGGTAAGGTAGTGTACCTAAACAAGAATTTCGCAGGTATAAGAAAGTTATGATGAAACACAAAAACGAAGCTTGTGCATGGTGAGCAATCATGAAAATAATTCATGTTTGGCATCATTATTGGCCTTTTATTGGAGGTCTGGAGAATGCTGTTAAGTTCTTAGCTGAAGGTATGGCTAGATGTGATCATGAAGTTCATGTGATAACTAGTGCTTACGGTGCTAAGGATATACCTAAGGAAGAAGAAGTGAACGGTGTTTACATCCATAGAGTCAAGGCGGTAAGAATTAAATACCCTGACCTAACATTACCTAGAGAGATCCCAATGAATGTGCTTAGAGAAGCTGATGCCGTTCATGGTCACAGTCAGGGCAGTTTATTTACGCTTAGAATACTTGAGGAGGCAAAGAAACATGATGTAAAAACAGTTATGTACTTTATGGCTATAGATGCGTTCGAAGACCATCCAAACCCCTTGATAAGATTGTTAGCACCTTACTACGGTAGATGGGCGCTGCGAAAGGCCGTCATGATCAGTGATATTAAGCTTGTCAGGAGCCGTAGAGATGAGGAGATCTTAAAGAAGAGATATGGAATAGAAGCGCTGTATGTCCCCGACGGGATCCCTAGAGAACTACTTGAAAAACCTAGCATGGTTAAGGATTTCAGGAATAAATATGGTGTCTATGAACCATTTGTAGTTTATGTAGGCAGGCTACATAGGTTGAAGGGTGTGAACGTGCTCATCAAAGCTATGAGCATTGTAATCAAGGAGGCGCCAGAACTCAAAGCTGTCATTATTGGACCTGGTGACCAAAGACCCTATATGAGCTTAGCCCGTAGACTAGGTGTTGAAAAGAATGTGCTGTTCTTAGGGTTTGTCAATGAAGATACGAAGATAGGAGCGATAGACGCCTCGCTAGCTTTAGTTCTTCCAAGCGCGTGTGACTATGTTGAGGTGTACCCAATGGTCATATCGGAGGCTTGGGCTAGAGGCAAACCCGTCATAGCTACAGCTGTGGGAGGTATACCGTACAGAATTAAGCACAGGGTAAATGGACTACTAGTACCTCCAAGAAATCCACATGCATTAGCTGACGCCATCATAGAGCTTTACAACAATAGGAACCTTGCAGAAAGGCTTGGAAAAGAAGGGAGGAAAGAAATCCACACCTGGGACGAAATCGCAAATAAGTTAATTGATATATATAAAAGCCTAGGATATATGGAAGTCTAGCCTAGAGGTGATTACACTATGAAGGCTCTTGTAACTGGTGGAGCAGGATTCATAGGCAGTCATTTGGTCGATAGACTTGTTAAAGAAGGATACAGAGTGAGAGTAGTCGATAACCTTAGCAGTGGTAGGCTAGAGAATATCAAGCACCACATAGATGCAGGAACTATAGAGTTTATCTTAGGAGATCTGAAGGATCCTCAAACAGCGTTGAAGGCTGTTGAGGGAGTTAATGTAGTGTTCCACTTTGCAGCAAACCCCGAGGTGAGGGTTAGTACCACCAATCCAGAGATACACTTCAACGAAAACGTTGTAGCAACCTTCACCCTTCTCGAAGCTATGAGAAAGAAAGGTGTAAAAGAATTAGTTTTCGCATCATCCAGCTCTATTTACGGAGAACCAAAAGAAATACCAGTAGGTGAGAACGCACCTATGAGACCAGTCTCGGTTTACGGAGCTAGTAAGGCGGCTTGCGAGAACCTTATACACGCATACTCGAAGCTCTACGGAATCAAGGCAGTTATCCTCAGGTACGCAAACGTAATAGGCCCGAGGCTCAGACATGGAGTTGTATGGGACTTTATAAACAAGTTGCTGAGGAACCCCACAGAGCTTGAAATTCTAGGTGATGGGAAGCAGATTAGGAGCTATATATACGTAGATGATGCAGTAGAAGTAACACTATTGGCCTGGAGAAAAACCACAAGCTACTTCGAAGTATACAATGTAGCTTCTGAAGACTGGATAATGGTGGACGAAGTAGCAGACGAAGTAATAAAAACCATGGGGTTAAACAACGTAAAGAAAACCTACAGGCCGGTTCTACACGGAGTAGGATGGCCGGGAGACGTTAGGAAAATAGCGCTAAAAATAGAGAAGATAAAGAAACTAGGACTCATCCCAGCAATGGACTCAAGAGAAGCAGTTAAGACAACAGCAAAGAAGTTGCTGGAAGAACTAGGATAGGATGTTCTACTAAACTAATCAACAGAAACATTTAGCAAAAGGTATCGAGTAGTATAAAATCAGAAGTGCCTTATGCTGCTTAGAAGTAAGCTTGTTGAAGTTTTAAGATCAAACTTGTGTAGTGGTTGTGGTGCTTGTTATAGCATATGTTCAGCTAACGCTATAAATATGCGGGTTGCTCTTGACGGCACTTATAAACCATTCATCGACCCCCATAAATGCACCAAGTGTGGATTATGTGAGAGAGTTTGTCCAAGTCTTTCAGGTACGCCAAAAGCAAAGATAAAAGGGCTTGGAAATTTTATAAATTGCTACATCGGGTACTCAACCGATACAAAGATAAGATGGGAAGCATCGTCAGGCGGTGTAGTAACGACGATATTGCTCTCTCTGTTCGAAGAGGGCTTAATTAGTGGTGCGGTGATTGTAAAAAAGGATCCAAAAGACTCTCTCAAGCCTTCAATGATTCTCACCAATAGTAAAGAAGATATCATTGAAGCTATGGGTTCTAAATATTGTCCAGCAAAACCTTCCTTTAGGGTCAAGGACTTAGTTAATGTGCAGGGAAAAGTAGCTATCGTTGGGCTTCCATGCCATATCTGGGCTTTCCGAAATCTTGAAAAAATAGATAAGAGACTTAAAGATAAAATCCTCATTCACTTGGGTCTTTTTTGCGGAAAGAAACCTAATTTTTATGCTACAGTATATTTTATTAGAAAGATTGTTGGTGTGAACGAAAGAGAAGTTGTCGAAATTTCCTATCGAGGAAAGGGGTGGCCGGGAAAGCTAACGGTAATGACTAAGAGAGGTGAGAGTTATAGTTTTGAGCTCGGCGATTGGATTAGCTTTTCTTATTATCCACACTTCATACCTATTAGGTGTGTTTTCTGCTATGACATAACAAATCAGCAGGCAGATATCTCGCTTGGAGATGCCTGGGGACTAGCACATGACAATATAGGGACCTCAGTCATTATTACAAGAACCCCCGTAGGGGAGAACATTATTCAATACTTACATAAAACAGGAAAACTAGTTTTACGAGAGGTGGACCCAAAGCAGGTTTCTCAAGGGCAAGGCCTAGAGGATAAAGTAAGTAACACTCTGATAAGAGCATATATATGGCGAAGAATATTCCATAAACCCACCCCATATGAGCTTTCCTATCCTCCACAATTCTCGTTAAAAGAATGGGTTTTAAATCTAGGGTACTGTTTATGGTTATACGTTACACAGAATAAATTTATACGAGCAACTCTCTGCAATTTGAACCCATTAGTATCAGAAGCGGTACGGTGGATAAGATGGATGCATTAAGATGCAAACATTACAGCACACATGTAATACATGCAATGCCTAAAGGTAACCTTGGAACTATTGCCGCTCAAAGAGCACTTTATAAGTTGCTTTTGGATAATAACGTTGACCTCTCCGTTTCCACTCCTAATCCAGAGCTTTTTAAACAAGCCCATCCCGAATCTAGGAGTATGAAAGTATATAGATCCTTAACACCCATGTCGAGCATGGCTGAAAGACACGTAAGTAATTATCTACTATGGATCATCATAACAATGCTTAGGCTACTTGTCTTCACGTTTATAGCGCCGTTTATACGAATAGGAATCATACCCTCGTCAATGAAAAATGTTATTGAAAGAGTGAAAAAATGCAGTATCTTAATGGATTTAAATTTAGAGCTTTTTAGAGGAATCCCCATTTCTGTAGCACGTGAGCTAATAAAGCAAAAGCCAAGAGTACTTGTTATCCATAAGCTTTTCTGGTCGTTTAGAATCTTTCAACATCTTTGGTTCCTTGTAATCATTAAGGGGGTTTTCAAGAAGAAACTTGTTATAGGGCCTGCATCTTTTGGTCCCTTTGACAGCTTACCTGTCTTGATAAGGTGGTTAACAAAAGCTGTTTTAAGTAAATTTGTAGACTTAGTGCTTGTGAGAGAACCGTATTCCGCTATATTATTGAATAAGCTTGGGGTGAAAAAATACTTAATCGTAGCGGACATCGCTCTGCTTATACGAACTGAAGAACCGAGAGATTCTCTCGCTCCGCCTAGACTGGTAGTAGGCGTTGCCCCTGCATTGCTTAGATGCACCCTTACGAGAGAGGAAGTAAAGAGATATATTGAGGCTCATGCTAAATGTTTAGACGAGCTTGCTACACAATATGAAATAGTTTTCATACCCTCAACACCAGAAGACGCAATTATGAGTAAGATGATAATGGCTAGAATGAAAAATAACCAACGTGTGAAAATAATTGTAACCAATAATTTAGACAAATATGAATTTTTAATCAAAAACTTGAAATTACTAATAACTACGAGAATGCACCCTTCGATTATCGCTGCGAGAAACTTTATTCCATTCGCCTCTGTAATATATGATCATAAGCAACTAGGCCTCTTACAACAATTAGGGCTAAGGAAATTTTCGCTTTATATAAATGAAATATCCTATGACAAGCTTAGATTACTAGTAAATGGAATTATTCAAAACCATGATAAAATACGAGAAACATTGCAATCCACCATTTCCAAACTACGAAACGATTTATCATTAAAGCTATTTTATTCGATACATGCCCTCATTGATGATGGCTAACAGGAAATCGGGCTATTTAATAATCAGACCATGATTAGGCATAGAGATTGAATCCATAAACAGCATCTTCCGCGGTATAAATGAGTCACTAGGATTACAATGACTTCCACACCTTATCTACTTGTTGTTAGCATCCGGGTTTAACTTCGTATTAGCATCAATCCGCAGCTAAAGCTCTCTAGAAATGATTTGGAGTTTATGAAGAGTCTCGATCATATCAGAATAGCAAGGAAATACATTAGTATAATCCGTGAGCTGCTGTGAATACAAGAGAAGCTATTCTAAACGTTGAAATATTGTTTAGAAGGCCATTTACAGATTCTACTTAGGGTTCGGTAGAGTTGGAGGTTCTAAGACGTGTTGAAGAATATTGTAGACGTGGATTAACTCTTTTGGATCCCAGTGCTCAACCCTTCATACTATCATGTGTTCTCAGGAATATGGGCTACAATAGTCCTTACGACACCCAGCACAGCCTCTCCTTTCAGAAGATTGAGGTTATTGCTTGGTAAACAGCCCATATACAAGTATCATGTAAGGGAATACACAATGAATGAGGTTATAGCATTAGTTAGGGAAGCAGGATTTGGCGTTACTAAAGCTTATTACTCTAAAGTAAACGACTTAACACTTATTGATACTGAACCTGAAGATGTCTAAGAATATTGAGCTTCAAAGACCTTGTTAAGGTAGCCATTAAGAAATCCGCAAAGCTAAACATCATGAGAACCATTGTCTATTCAATAATAAAGTTAATTCCTAGCCTAAGACAGCTCATAGTTATTATAGCTAAAATCAGAGAACCAAGGCTAAGGTCGCTAGGGAGATGGCGAAGCCCTTATCTTCAAAGTGCTCATAGTGTAAACAATAGCGAGAAATTCGAACATTGACTTAATTAAACCTGAATTCACAAACAATGACAAAGCACTATCTCTTATCTTCTGTAAATTTATGGGAAAAACAAGGTTTAGAAATGCTTTCACTAAGTAGTAAGCGAATTACTAATGAACAGCATGTACTCGATAACGTATTAAGGGAATTTATTCGTGTTTAATTTTAAATCTTTAAATAATGTATTTTTAAGGCTTATTCTCTTCGTAGCGATATTGCTAAGCTATGCTATTTACTCTTTAGCGCTTTTCACACAGTGTAAAGGTTACTATACTTATGAGGATCTCTTCGGCCCTCTATCTGAAAGCTTCATAATGGTCTTAAGTCTAAGCTCCCTTCTAATACTGTCACTTACATATCTTCTCATCGCAAGGAGTGACAAGGTTTCAGAAATATTGTTGTTGCTGATCTTCATATTAGTGGTTTCAAGCAAACACATACTTCCAGACATTGCAGACTCGTACTATTCTCAGAACTTTTATGATGCCGGAGGACATATGCGTCGAGGAGCCTTTGTAACACTTACTGGACATTCTGATCCTGGCGTTGATAGATATTTTGATTTACAACCAGCGTTCTTCTGGTTTACAGCAGTTTTTATAAACATTGCCTACGGAGTTCCCACATCTCCCAGCGATCCCATATTTAGATTTCTCATAAAGTGGTTTCACGTAATTGCCTTAGTGCTCTACATACCAATAGTCTATATGCTCTTCCGGAAGTATGAATTGAGAGGTAAGGAGGTGTTTCTAGCTCTTTTCCTATTCTTTACCCTTAACTTTCACAGATTTCACTATGCTGCCCAAACTTATGCTAGTGCGCTCTTCTGGCTTCTACTGGCGATGCTCCCTGATATCGTCAGAAATAGGGATATGAAGAACTTCTTCATAGCACTCCCAGTTTTAACGTCAACAGTATTCGTACACGAAGGGGTCACAGTATTCATGGTAATAACTCTACTATCATCACTAGCAGCTCTGCTATCCTCAAGGCAGTTAAGGAGCACTCTCTCGCTTACTTCAACGCTTTTCACATACTTACTCCTTATATGGTTCTTATACTTATTATATATATCAAATTTTACGTTTTCACAATTTGTTAACATTTTCGTAAACGTGATAAACAGATACCTTACTGAAGTTATAGAAGTTACTTCAAAAGGATTAACAGAAACAGAAATCATTTCAGCAGCGTTATGGAGAGCATGGCAACCCTGGGCAGATGTAGTAAGGTTCAAGGCTGCGTACATGGCTATTATCATCCTCACCGTGGTAGCTTCGACTATTTGGATGTACAAAATTACGAGAGATGAGATCTACAAACTCAGAGCATTTATAATTCTAGGAATATCAATATTCCTAGGAGCTGTTGCAGTAGTATTAGGAGGAGCAGGCTACATAGAAAGAATATTTGAACTTCTACTGCCGTTCATAGCAATAACGCTGGTGGAGACAACTAAATTTTCAAAGCGATATGTTGTACTAAGGAAAACTGTTACTTTATTAATGGTATGTCTTATAATAGTAACACCCTTTGTTTTCTTCAGCGGCAGAAACTTCCAGTCAATTACAGTAAGCGAAGACCACGCAAAAGAATTCCTGAGAACGTATACTCAAACTATTGCTGGAATATATGTGGTGGGTATCAAGGTAAGATCCGCGTTTGGGCCTCTTCGAACCAGCTCAATGATCAGCAGCAACACTATCTACGCACTATATCATCACGATTTTATACAGGCATTGTATTATGTTGTGGGAAACATTACAAAGCTAGAAAGATATGTTAATGAACTTAAACTAGCATGTAACGTGATTTATTCTAACCCCACATCACAATTAATACAATGCTAATGCATTGATTAAGAGAAATAAGTATGGTGGCCGCAGTCATAGCTGCAAGCGATGGCTGTGAATACCTCAACTGCCTACTCCTCGGTTTAGGAGAACAGGTAACAAGACTGTGCAAGATAGCATTAGTGCTTAAGAAATGTAACTTAAGAAAGTTGAAGACACATGTACTTAAGCGAGACTGTCACGCAATGTAGTTGAACAAAAGTAGGAGGAACCAAGGCCAAAGATAGTAGAGAGGTAGCGATAACTTACATTACTAAGGAGTGCTTTGCGCACGTTGTTTCGAATACAACCTAAGCTTAGCATAGCGTTAAAACGCTATTTTGATTCGAGGTTTGGTGTATATACATTGCATCTTATACTCTGAATTAAATTAAATCACTAAGGATGCTTAAATTAGATACGCGGTTCTCTGTTATAGTGCCTAGTAAAGGATGCCAGTACCTAAAATATTTGCTATGGAGTCTTCGCCATCAAACTGTTAAGCCTTACGAAATCATATTAGTTCTTAAAGAGTGCAATACTGAAGCAGTAGAAAACCTATGTAGAGAGTATAACTTGTCCTGTATAGTTATTGAGCAAAAGGAGGGCTACGTTACACATGCTCTTAATATTGGTAAGAGAGAAGCTGGTGGAGATATATTGATTTTTACTGATGAAGATGCAGTACCGCTAAGTAAGTGGGTTGAGAGATATATTAAAAAGCATAAATTATACCCCAATATTGCCGGAATATCAAGTAGAGATATTTACTTCGATCTTAGCAACTTTAGCTTAAAGCCAACACCAGACGATGAAATAGTCACTAAGCTTTATAGGTGGTTGATAAGACCATTGTTTGATAGCCCCCATCCCCTACTAAAGAACTACAGATTGGGAGTATACTTAACGAGAAATCTTAATATCGCACATGGACCTTTTATACCGGGTAGAACATGTTTTTCACTGCCATTGAGAGGTGTTAACATGAGCTTTAAAGCAAACTGTGTTCATGATATTCGATTCCCCGAGCATCCCCTTCTAAAGAGAGCCCCTGGTTTTGAACAACACTTTGGTCTTCAAATAATTCTTAAAGGTATGGACGCCATATACGTCCCAGATAACCCAGTACTACATGTAGCAAGATCTGAGAGTCTTTCAAGAACAAAATACAAGGAAGAGTTGAAGGGCGAATTTGAGATTATGAGAAGACTCTACAGAGCTTTATTGACAAAAGTATGAAGGTACTACATGTTATTCAAAGCTTAAGTAGAGGGGGGGTAACTAACGTTGTTATCGAATCTATTAAAGCTTTCTGTAGACTTAACATAGAAAACATTGTTATAGCCCCTCAAATAAGCAATTCTCTTAAACCAATAATTCAAGAAAATACCTCACAGGTGTACCTGCTGGGAGGTAATGCAAAGCCTTTCAATTCTATTGAATATATATTGCTCACTAAGAAGCACATAAATGAGATCGTGAAAAGGGAAAACCCTGATGCAGTAATTGTTCAGCCAGGTTGGCTTTCTCTCTATTCATACTTTCTACCACGTAACCTACCCATATTAATTGTCGTTCACGGTACGTACTTAAATGAAATAAAGTACATGTGGTATCACCCTATACGTGGTGTAGTAAGATTAAGGTATATAAATGGAATTCTCTTATCTCAGGCGATAGAATTATTCCAGCTAAGAATGTCGATATTGAACCAAAACGCCACTATAATTGCTGTATCTAAAAACACTAAAAAAGAACTAGGAAAAATGGGCGTTCCTACAAGTAGAATAGTGTCTATTCTTAACGGTGTTAATAAAGAAAGGTTTAAGCCGATGAACAAGGATTTAGCAAAGACCTTAGTTGAGGAATTATTCGGGACTAAGTTGAAAGTTAGGGTGCTTCTTCATGTGAATCCAGGTCCTAGGAAAGGTACGCATATCCTCATAAAAGCTTTCGCAATCCTCAAGAAGATCTATGGAGAGGATCTGATGTTGTTGATAGTTGGTAGGTTAGGGCCTAAAACCTATAGAGAGTATGTAGAGGAGTTGATAAGAAGCTTAGATCTAGAGGGAGATGTTGTGATGCTTGGATATGTAGAAAATGAGAAGCTGCCTGTACTCTACAACGCTGCTGACCTAACAGTAGTTCCATCATACTCCGAGGGAGGACCACTGATCACACCGGAATCCCTAGCTTGTGGAACACCTGTAGTAGCAACAAACGTTGGTGGCAATCCAGAATATCTCAAGTTAGTTGACCTTACACATCTGCTTATTAATATAGAAAAATACGATTTTGCCTGTGCCTTAGCCAACGGAATACTGAGAGCTTTAGAGCATGAAAACTTCTTTAGGCAAAGCATATTGTTAAACTATAGAAGAATACCTTCCTGGGAAGATTCAACTTTGAATTATGTAAAATTACTAGAGGTATCAATGACGAGGTTTGGCTATGATTAAGTACAGGCTTTCGCAGTTATTAACAACGAGCATAGGACTTTCTTATAGGGTTTTCGCTACCTTATCGAATAGATTATGCTCAATGTATCAAGAAGAGGGAGCGATATTAGTCTCTGGGGCTCCTCGAAGTGGTACAACATGGCTTTACGAAATCTTGCTGACGTTGCTTGAATACAGAGATGTTTTTGAGCCGTTGAATCCATTGTGGAGTCCGCGGTGGAGAAAAATATGTTATTCTAGGTTTGAACTGTGTTCCATCTTGGGAACTGCCTTTAGACCTTACCTACGTATAGACGAAGAAGACTTCAAGACGTGGAAATATCTAGACGATATCTTTAATGGTAAGGTGTTTACTGTTAATGCTCCTCCGACTCTTGTTACGTTAATTTCAAAGGGTTACAGTCTAGAAACCAGAGTAAAAGATTTAATTAAAACTTCGAAGAGTATCTTGGGGTTTCCGCTAGTTAAGGTCGTTCGTGGAAATAGACTCTTGCCCTGGATTATGAGAAGGTTTAAGCTAAGAGCTGCTTACATGATAATTAGACATCCATGCGCAACTATAGCCTCTCAGCTGCGAACAGGTACTGGTGTACCAAGGCTTTCAGTTAATGAGTTGAAGAAGATGCTGACGTACGAAGTTCTTAGAATAGAAGAGCTTAGTAAATCTGTTGAAATAGTGAAGAAGCTTGAGCAGATAAGCACTATGATCGAAGCACTTGCTGCTATTTGGGCTTTAGACTACTATGTTCCGCTATGTTATCAAAGATATGGCTGGTGGCACACCGTTGTTTACGAAAAGCTTGTCCTAGATGCTAAGAAGGAGCTAAAGAACATTTTTGAACATATTGGTGAAAGAATCCCAAAAGAAGCATTCATAGCCTTGCGTAGACATAGCAGAACTGCATGGGTTAGGAAAGAATTCGTTGAAGATCCTAAAGAGGTTCTAAGTAAGTGGAAGAAAAAGCTGTTGAAAGAAGATGTCGAGAGAGTACTAAAAGTTTTGAGCTGGTTCGAACTAAACTTTTACGGCTATGAAATAGAGCCTAATTACAAAGTGCTTAAATCATGGTCATGTGAGTAGAGCTTCTTCTTAGTGACGAAATAACCAAGCTCCAGAGCTACGTACCTGCTTAGCTCACCATTTTGGAATATTTTAAGCACGTACTGCTAAGAACCACTCATAATTCCTTACAATCATCTTGAATCTGCTTTTTCTTAGTCTATACATGAGTTGTTTTGGGTCGCCATAAGCTCTATGAGCTTGAACTATGTATGCTCGTACCCTTCTAAGAGCTCTCGAAGGAGTTGATAGTATTGCCAGGTGTTTGCAGCCCTCACAGTTCATTTTTACTAATGTTACATTATCAAAGTACTCCAATACTTCACTAAATGGAATAAGATCCGTTTTTCCCACGCAGGACCTTTACCATAGATAGATATTCCTCCTTCTCTTACAGTTTTCTCATCAGGCATTTTTATCTCTACTACTTTTCGCTTATCAGCGATTCCATATTTCTCAGCAATTACTATTTTCTAATTTATTTATACTGTATGTTTCTGATTAATAAATTATATAACCTTGAAACGGGTTCATAAGCGACAACTTCGTTAGCGCCTTTCAATGCGAAATATTCTGCTGTATCACCGATAAAGGCTCCTATATCTATAATGGTACCGCTTAATTTGTCTTGATGTACCGCTTCCAGCGCTTTCTTCACAAACCAATCATAAAATCTATCGTAGAATGTCTGCCTAAGAATACTGGTCATGACTGAAACAGGGTCTATTATAAAGCGTGGCTTACCAGGATAAAAGCTTAATTCTATAATTGTCCTTTCTATGTCAAGATAGGCTCCCGCGTTAACCAAAACATGTAGGTTCTTAATAATATGGTAAATCATGGATAGGTCTGATAGGGTAAAAACCTTGTCATATAGTTAAACTCCTTGATGAATAACCTATAGTTATTGTTTTCTTGAAATATTTCGATAAGGCCTGGTTCCACATATTCTCTTATGATACTGCATAATGCTATTAATCCGCTATACTCGCTCTGATTACTCTGTCTTTACATTTCATTGAAACCTCGAGTTCTCTCGGAGATTTAAGTATCCTAGCGAGAACGATACTCACTGCTTTGAGTGGATCGTTGACACAGTTAATTAATCCAAACCAATTCCTTAGCTCGGGCACGATACATTTAGCCTTATCTACCATTTCAGCAGCAAGGGACTTTAACTCGTGTATGATCATTTTAGGTCCGTACAAAGCTTTATTCACTCTTGTATTCATCTTTATTAAAAATATAATTGTTACCCTTCAACAAACCAAGGATAGGACTTTTGCAGTAAATACAAGGTCTTAACCAAGGAATTATCTTAAACAGCCATTTTCATCAAGATTTTAACTAAGCACTTAGCACTATTGCTAGACGAAACAAGTACTTGTTTTTCATGAACCTATCTATCGTACCGGGACTGAGTGGGTCAAGTACTAATTAAGTATCGGTTGTACATAGAATGCTGTATGTAATTAACTATGTAAGGGTCTGAATACTGAATAGATCTAGGATCATGGTTGATGAGTTGACTAGTGCTGGCTTTGAAGAAAGTCACGAGGTCATGTGATCTAGCTGTAGGTATTGATATAAAGCTTCATAGCGCGTGGGCTAGAGGTTCTGGTTTAGAGTTCATTGTTGCTGATGCTAGGTTTCTGCTTCATACGCTCTAGCAGTATCGCTCTTGGAGCGTATGCCGGTATGGGTCTCGGAAGCATATTGTGTTCTTAGACGTGGCGGTCTCTTCGTTATCCAGTTGCATAACCTTACGTATCTCGTTGAGCATTGCAGGGAGTTTTTCTCTATTAGGGTTTCTACCGGGTAGGCTGAGAGCAGTACTAGCGTTGTTTATTGGCTATGAAGACATACAATTCAGCTGCGGTCTCAAGAACATACTTAGAGAGCTTAAGAGACATGGGTTTAAATACTGGATAAGCTCCTGTCGATTCATGCTTCATAAACCATTCACGATTTCCATTATCAATCTTCATCATGGCACTTAAGAATTGAGAGGAGGCATGTTACTAAGGTTGAGACTCCTTTTGGTGTGGCTGTTAATTTGTCTTCTGAGGTTGATTTGGTTGTTTTTGCTAATCATGCTTTAGTTAAGGAGCATATGTTTACTCTTGCAGATTATTTTACGGTTAAGGGTTTGCTTTTGAGATCTGATGTTGATGTTCTTTCTCGTTTAGTTTTGGAGACTAGAAGCGTGTATGTTTTTGGGTGTTGTTTTGGGTTTGGTTAGAGATATTGTTGAGTGTGTTTACGGGAATAGGGAAGGTAAGTGTCCTGAGCTACCTATGAAGTTTCCTTCTTGGATTGTTGCTAGGGCTTTGTGGGAGAAGTTAGGGTGTGTGAAGTCTAGGAAGAGTCGGGCTTACCAGTTTGAGTACATGTTAAGTTTTAAGAGGCTTAATAGAATTATTAGGGATATTGTTTGGCATATTAAGAGGTTAACTTATTAGCTTAAGTTTTTCAACTACCTCTTTAACCGCTTCTTTAAGGTTTTTATTTTCGTTAACTACTTCTGCAGCGTTTATTGTTTTAGCTATTACCTTATATAATGCTATTAGGGTTTTTAATTCGTCAAGACTATACTCTATGTTGGGCCTCCTCTCTAATACTGTGCTTGCCGATATTTTCAGATGCACTGTTTGCGTTTTAGACTGTAGTACTAGAAGGAATTTCCCTAGTATTGATCTAATCCACCATAATGGATCCTTCACCCTCAGAGACACTGTTGCTAGAAAGTCTACCAAGTACCTGTCGCAGAT
>Ga0180301_10001879_pt1 | contig 16464 bp, 12 predicted proteins | sample GuaBasSediGuay16_FD_121797 | JGI IMG/M metagenome (GOLD analysis project Ga0180301, IMG submission 121797) | Subseafloor sediment microbial communities from Guaymas Basin, Gulf of California, Mexico - Guay16, Core 4569-2, 12-15 cm | ecosystem: Environmental > Aquatic > Marine > Hydrothermal... | reverse complement strand
GTCATTGGGGGTGAGAAGGGGAGGGTGGAATGTGGAGGGCTAAAGGCCATGTATGCGCTGGGAGCCAAGGTGGAGGCGAAGGGGGACGTGGTACTGGAGAAGTCTTCGAGGAACAGCGTTATTTTGGCCGAGGGAGAGATCAGGGTAGAAGGGGACCCCGGGGCGATAATAGGCGGTGAGGTGAGGGCCGCCAAGGGGATAAAGGCTCGCTGGGTGGGAGCCCGCTGGGGGATACCCACGGAGGTGGTGGTGGGAATGAACCCATTCTGGGAGGACGAACTCCGTTTCCTCAGGGGACGGAAGGAGGAGCTGACCAGGGAATTTCGAGAGCTCAAGGCCCGCCTGCGTTACCTGCAGGATCAAGGAGGAAATTTTGAAAGGGAGGGGCTCACCCGGCGCCTGAAGGAGATCAAGGGGAAATTTGAGGAGGTATCCCGGAGGGAGCAGATCTTGGAGGCCAAACTCCGGGAAGGGGAGGGGAAGGTATGGGTGAGGGAGGGGATTTATCACGGGGTCAGCCTGAGGATAGGAGATGTATCCCATACCCTCAGGGAGGACATAAAGGGTAAGTGGGTCTTTTACTCCGATGGGAAACAGATAAAGTACAGGGCATGGTGAGATGGATATATCTACGATTTTGGGGATACTCCTGGGGTTTGCGTTGATGGGCGCCTCCATCGCCATGGGCGGAGGGTTAGGCGGGTTCATCAACATCCCCTCCTTCATGATCGTGATCGGAGGGACGCTAGCCGCAACCCTGGTGATGTTCCCGCTGAAGACGGTCCTCGGCTCCTTCAAAGTGGTTAAGCACGCCTTCAAGCAGAACAACACCTCCCCCCTGGCGATCATAGACGAGATCGTTGCCTTAGCGACTAAAGCCCGAAAGGAGAGCATCATCGCCCTGGAGAGGGTCCCCATCGAGAACGAATTCCTCCAGAAGGGGATAAAGCTGGTGGTGGATGGGACGGACCCGGAACTCCTTCGCTCCATCCTCAAGACCGACCTCGCCTACATGCGGGAGCGCCACAAGGTGGGGCAGAGGGTCTTCAAGGGGATGGGGTCCTTCGCCCCGGCCTTCGGGATGATCGGAACCCTCATCGGACTGGTGAAGATGCTCAGAACCCTAAATGATCCAGAGAAGATCGGTCCTGCAATGGCCGTGGCCCTCATCACCACCCTCTACGGGGCAGTGCTCGCCAACCTGATCTTCATCCCCATCGCCAATAAGCTCGAGGGGAGGACCAACGAGCAGGCCCTGATTATGGAGCTGATCATCGAGGGGGTGCTCTCCATCCTGGCCGGGGAGAACCCGAGGGTGATCAGGGAGAAGCTCGAGGCCTTCCTCTCGCCCAGCATGAGAAAGGAGGCTGAGGGAGGTGTCTGACGAAGAGAAGAGGGGTAACGAGGAGGACCAGGAGGAGGGCGCTCCTCACTGGATGACCACCTTTGCTGACATGACCACCCTGCTGCTCACCTTCTTCGTCCTGCTCCTCTCCTTCGCCCAGATGGACATCGTGAAGTTCCGCCAGATCATGGGCTCCATCAAGGAGGCCTTCGGAGTGCAGCGCTTGGAGGTGGGGGAGTTCGTGGCGATGACCACCGAGCCGGTTCAGCTCTTCGACTTCCAGAAGAAGGACTCGGTGATCGAGATGTACTATGCCGACATGTACGAGGCGATAAAGAAGGCGGTAGAAGAAGAGGAGCTGAGCGATGCGGTGGAGGTCCTGGTGAGCAATAGGGGGGTGGTGGTAAGGGCGAAGGAGAAGGTCCTCTTCGATCTCGGCTCCGCGGTCCTCAAGAAGGAGGCCTATCCCCTGCTCGATAAGCTGATAAAGCTCATGAAGAAGTTCCCCAAGTATAAGCTGGCCATCGAGGGACACACCGACGATCTCCCGATAAAGACGCTTCTTTTTCCCTCTAACTGGGAGCTCTCCTCCACCAGGGCCACCACCGTGCTCCGCTACTTTATAGAGAAGGGAAAGATATCCCCGAAGCGGCTCATGGCCGTGGGCTATGGGGAGACGAGGCCTCTGGTCCCCAATACCAGCGCTGCCAATCGGGCCAAGAACAGGAGGGTGGAGTTCGTCTTCACCCTGGAGACGAACGAGGAGGAGATGACCCGGAGACTCAGGACGATCCTGGATCAGCTCCAGAAAGAGGAGAAGGCCGGAAAGAAATGAGGGAGCTGGCGGAGAACGTCGAGGTGAAGGACTACAAGCAGGGGCTCTTCCTTCCCCTCTGCATAGATCTCCTCCTTCCCAAGAACCCCTTCGATGCCGACATCTACCTGAAGGTGGGAAAGGAGATGGTGCTTTTCAGGAAGAAAAAGCTCCCCCTTTCCCGGCGGAGGATAAGGGCGTGGAGGGAGATGGGGGTAAAGAGGGTCTACCTCTATGTGGAGGACCATCGCCTCTACCTCGATTATCTCCAGAGCTCCCTCCCCTCCGTGATGGAGGACAGGGGCAGGACCACGGCAGAGAAGGCCCGCTTCCTTTACTCCCTTTCCGAGTCCTTCTTCGAGGAGATGCTGAGGGACTTCAGCGAAGAGATGGTGAGGAGGGGGGTGGGGTTGGTCCAGCAGGTGATCGAGTACCTGAGGAAGGGGCCCGAGCTGGGGAAGAAAGTGCTGAAGGTGCTTTCTCACGATTTCGCCACCTATGTCCACCTGAACAACGTCTTCTTCCTCACCACCAGCTTTTCCCTCCGGGAGAAGCTCACCCCGGGGGAGGTGAGGACCTTGGCCCTCGCCTCCTTCTTTCACGACGTGGGGAAGGGGAGGATACCCCAGGAGATCCTCCAGAAGCCGGGAAAGCTCACTCCTGCGGAATGGAAGGAGATCAAGAAGCATCCCCTTTACAGCCGCCAGGCCCTGGAGGAGGCCAACCTCACCGACGAACGGGTCCTGAGGATCGTGGAGCAGCATCACGAGACCTCTGACGGCCAGGGCTACCCCTACGGGTTGAGGGCGGGAGAGATAGATCCGGGGGCGAGGCTGGTGCAGATATGTGACATCTTCGAGGCCCTCTGTGGAATCAGGCCCTATCGCCGTCCCCTCACCCCCTATGAGGCCCTCAGGCTGATGAAGGAGGAGATGAGGGAGAAGATAGACTGGGAGCTTTACCGCTCCTTCGTCCGCTTCTTAGGCCCCGATTACTACCGGAAGGTGCTGAGGAGATGAATGAGGTAAAAAATGCCCGTTAGGGGAAATTTTTTTCCTTAATTAAGCAAATATTTAGGTTGATTTTTGGTGGCTTTCTTCTGGCATCCTCTTTGCTGAGGAGGAAGTTCGATGAAGCAAATTTCTCTAACTGACTGCATATTTGATTCCACCAAAGGGGTGTTCGTCGCCCCTGATATGAGAGGAATAAGCTACAAAGATAGCAGCGAGGAATATCTGCTAAGGATCTTTAAGAACAGCGTTGACCTTAGGTCAGATTCGAAAGAGCTTGAACGATATATAAGAGATTGGCCTACAAAGTATCATCTTTCGGTAAAGAGGGCCAATTTATTAAGATGTTTAGACTTTTTAAATAAACATAAGGACAAGAAAGTCTTAGAGTTGGGTGCAGGATGTGGAGCTATCACCAGGTGGTTAGGAGAGAACATCCAAGAAGTTCATGCAGTAGAAGGCGACTTATTGAGGGCGAGCATCGCTAAGGAGAGGTGCAAGGATCTCAAAAATGTCAAAATATTTTGTGCGAACATTCAGAACCTGCGGTTTAAAGGGGAATATGATGTCGTTACTCTCATCGGTGTCCTGGAATATGCTCCTCTCTTTTACGACTGTCAAGAGGGTCCTTTAGAGGCCTCGATCTCGATTTTACGACAGTCTCTTTCGGCCCTTAAGTCCCAGGGTATTTTGATATTAGCAATAGAGAATAAAATAGGCCTGAAATATTGGGCTGGGTGCAGGGAGGACCACACAGGAAAACTTTTCGAAGGAATTCACGGTTATCCCAACAAACGTTCTCCCCTTACCTTCTCGAAGAAGGAAATTTCCGAATTGCTAAAGAAGGTTGGTTTCAAATTTGTCGAATATTATTATCCTTTTCCCGACTATAAATTGCCTGAGGTCATAATAAGTGATGAAAGCAGATTAGATGAGTATTATGTCTACAATTGGCTGAAATTTCCCTTTGAAGATCCTTTTAGCAGGGCATACTCCTTCCACGAAGCTCTGGCTTTGAGAACTTTGACACAAGCGGGACTCTTCCCTGAATTCGCTAATTCTTTCTTGATCATAGCTTCTCCTTGTAAGAGCCGGCCTTATGAGAAGCCGGACTGGATTGTTAAAAAGATAGTAAATCATAAGGAATGGAATGAAAATTTCCACCATGAAATTCTCCTTCGAAGATGCGGAAACAAATTAAGAGTATTTAGGAACCCCCTTTCTCATTCAACTTCGGGTTATTATAAGCTCAGTGAATTGGAATACAGGCTCAAAGAGAAACAAGCTTTTGTCGCTGGTGATCTCTTTATTTTCCGTGCCTACGAGGCCATTTGTTCAAATAATTTTACAGAAAATTTAATCGCTGTTTTAATGAGGCTGAAAGACTACTTACTGTATGAGTTCCACATCGGCAAAGAAGATGAAGAAGGATACCCCCTTTTAAAGGGCGACGCGATAGATTGTACTTTATGGAACATAATCGAGAATCAGGAAGGATTGTTCTTCTTCGATAAGAAATGGAGATGGCTTAAACCAGTGCCCATTGATTTTGTTCTGTTTAGAAGCCTTTTTTACCTATTATCCAAGGCTACCCCATATCTAAACAATATAGAGCAAAGAGACGTAAACGAATTAATTATTCTCCTGCTAAGAAGCCTTTTTCCGCATTACGGTGTGGAGAGACATGCCCGTAACCTGCGTAACGAACAGTACTTCCAATCTTTGATAAATTCTGAGAGAGCCATTCCCTTTACTTTTTCTCGGGCACCTAAGTGCTCCATTATTATGCCCGTTTTCAATCGACTCAATTATACTAAACAGTGTCTTGATATTCTTTATAAAATAACGCCCCATGAGCTTTTTGAGCTTATCGTCATCAACAATGCCTCAACTGATGGTACAAAAGAATTTTTGAACAAATTCAGTCAACTGTATTCCAATACGAAAGTTATACACACCGAGGAAAACATGGGATTCACCAAGGCTTGCAATATGGGAGCGAAAATTGCCGCAGGGGAATACTTGGTATTTTTGAACAACGATACTCTTCCCCGTAGCGGCTGGTTAAACGCCCTTATAACAGAGGTCGAGAAGGATGGAAAGATAGGCGCTGTGGGGGCAAAGCTCATATATCCTAATGGGAAACTTCAGGAGGCTGGGGGGATTATTTTCAACGATGGCACAGGGTGGAACTTTGGACGGTTTGATGATCCCAAAAGGGATATTTATAGTGAAAGTTATGAAGTGGATTATTGTTCCGGTGCTTGTTTGTTAGTGAGAAAAGATGTTTTTTGGGAAATCGGCGGTTTTGATGAAAGGTACTCTCCGGCCTATTATGAGGACACAGATTTATGTTTCACCTTGAGAAAATTGGGTTATAAAGTAGTTTATTGCCCCAGATGTGAGATTGTCCATTTCGAAGGGGCGACGGCGAGCAAGGATCCTCATCAGGGGTTTAAAAGATTTCAAGAGATCAACAGAAAGAAATTCGTTGAAAAATGGAAAGATGAGCTGAAGGTTCAAGGAGAGCCTTATCATGTCACTGGCTCTCCTCCTACCACAGCGAACAGAAATGTGCGTCTGAGGTTGGTCAACCTCGCACAGGCCCCCTCAGTGCCCCGAATATTGGTAGTGGATCCCTTTTTGCCCGTTTTCGATAGAGCCTCTGGCAGTAACAGATTGCTCCAGATCCTAAAGATCCTCAGAGGACTCGGTTTCAACATAACTTTCCTCAGCATCGCAGAAATGACAGAGGTGAGCAAATATAAGGGGATTCTGGAGGAATTGGGTATAGAGACGTTCCTCAGCCAGCATTTAAACGAAATTGACTGGTATCGATTCTTTAAATATAGGGATTTTACGTTTGCTATCATATCTTTCTACTACCTTGCGGATAAGATTTTGCCCCTTATAAGACGGTTTTCTCCCCATACCAAAACAATAGTTGACTCGGTAGATGTCCATTTTCTTAGGGAAATGAGAGAGGCGGAGATTCTCAACGACCCTTACCTTGCAGAAAAAGCAATGACGACGAGGGCGAAAGAGATCGAGGTTTATTCTAAAGCAGATGGTGTTATAGCCATTACCGAAAATGACAAAAAGGTGCTCTTAAATGAATCAAATGGCAGCATAAAGGAGGAAAAGGTCTTCGTTGTCCCCAATATTCATGCTGTGCGGCCTACAAAATCACCCTTCGAAAAACGGGAGGGGCTTCTATTTATTGGCAATTTCAATCATTCACCTAATGTAGATGCCATGAGATTTTTCTGCCAAGAGGTATTCCCGAAGGTCGTTAAAGAACTTAAAGATATAAAGCTATACATCGTCGGCAGCAATCCCCCTCCACCAATAAGGGAATTGGAGAACGAAAATGTAGCCGTTACGGGCTATGTTCCGGACTTAGAACCATATATGGAAAAGGCGAAGGTTTTTGTCGCCCCCTTGAGATACGGTGCTGGAATGAAAGGAAAAATTGGAGAAGCCTTAAGCCATGGTTTGCCTGTTGTGACCACTTCTGTGGGAGCTGAAGGCATGGACCTGGAAGATGGAGTCCATGTGATTATTGCAGATGATGCGGATGCGTTTGCTTCTGCTGTAGTGAGAGTATACACCGATGAAAGATTGTGGAAAAACCTCAGGGAAAATGGGGTGCTGCATGTCCAAAAAATGTTTACACCAGAGGTTGTCACTCTCAAGTTAAAAGAGATGTTTGAAATTCTTAATAAAAATGAAGACAAAGACAGAAGGCCTTCCTTAGATGCACGAGTTTCTGTAATAGTCGTTCATTACAAAGGAATCAGGGATACATTAGAATGCTTATCCTCTCTAAAGCGAAGCATTTACAAAAACTACCAAATAATTGTGATAGTTAACGGAGCTGGAATGAAAGAAACAGAAGAACTGATAAAAGCAATAGAAGAAGAACAGAGAGGTACAGTTATCCATTGTGATGCGAAAAACTTTATCTATCCTGAAGAAGCCTTTAATCGAGAGATAGTTCTCATCGAGAACGAAAATAATGCAGGCTTTGCTGGAGCGAACAATGTGGGGATGAGATATGCCTTAGAGTGTGGAGCAGAATATTTCTGGCTACTAAATAATGATGCAGTGGTGGAGGATGACGCTCTCCATGAACTGGTGAAATTTGCGACCTTCAATCCAAAAGCAGGCCTGTGTTGTTCAAAGGTTTATTGTTTTTTTGATCGAAAAAAAGTTCAATACAACGGAGAAAGGATAGATCCAGCCGGGATGGAAGATACTGACGAAGAGGAAGCCAAAATAGCTGCTGCTATAACGGGTTGTAGTCTATTTATACGAAGAGAAGTGGTCGAAAAGGTTGGTCTTTTAGAGGAGGATTATTTCCTCTATTTTGAAGATAACGATTTTGCCGTTCGGGCATTTGAAGCCGGGTGGCAGAACTATTACGTTCCTTTTTCCAAGATTTACCATAAGGGTGGGTCCTCAATAGGTGAATGGCTGAAGACCCCTTTGAGCGTATATTATGCGACGAGAAATCGTTTGCTTTTTGCCCACAAACGTTATCCTCAATCGATGCTCGTCAGTTTTGATCTGCTCAGGAATTCATTCTTTCCCCAAATCAGACATGACAGAAGGTTGAGGTTCGCCTTTGCTCAGGGTGTGGAAGATTTTATTTATGGGAAAAGGGGAAGAAGTGGCCTTGAGTTCGAAAAAATAGACGAAATAATCAAAAAGACAGCGATCGTAAGGAATAAGGAGATGCATGGGACCCTGGAGGAAAAGTTTGCCGAATTAAAAGGGAGATTGATTTACGCTCCTGAAGGAGATGATGTCCTCGATAATTTCCTCAACTTGGCCTTAGGGCTTTACTATAAGCGTTTAGCGGAAGGGAGGAAAAGGGAGAGGCTTGTGGAGGAGCTTTGCCGAAAGGGAGAAGAGGAGTTCAGGAAGGGGAATATAGAAAGTGCTGAGGTTAACTTTAAGAAGGCCCTTGAGGAAGATCCGAACTCTGTCCTTGTCCACAACGACCTGTCATCTATTTACTGGCAAAAGGGACAATTGAAGGAGGCCCTTGAACACCTCCAGAGGGCGATGGAGCTTGACCCCGAGGACAGGGACGTGGTCTGGAACTGCGGACAGATCATGGCCGGGATGGGGAGGCTTCAGGATGCCTACGAGGTGTACCAGAGCTACCTCCAGAGGCATCGGGACGAGGAGATGGAAGAGGCCCTGCGCCAGATGGAGGGGCTGATGAAAGGGGGAAGGACGGGGTTTGAGGAGGCGAGGCCATGAGGCTTTCCCTCTGCATGATAGTGAGGGACGAAGAGAGAGATCTCCCCTTATGCCTCGAAAGCGTACAGGGGTTGGTGGATGAGATCATCGTGGTGGATACCGGCTCCGAGGACCGCACCCCTCAAGTCGCCAGGGAGTTTGGGGCCAAGGTCTACCCCTTCAGGTGGATCAACGACTTCGCCGCTGCAAGGAACGAGTCATTAAGGCACGCCACAGGGGATTACATCCTGTGGCTTGACGCCGATGACGTGATCCCCGAAGAGGAGAGGGAACGTTTCCTCGAGTGGAAGAAGGACCTCCCCGAACGGCCCACGGCCTACAAGTTCGTCCTCGAAAGCCCCAAGGAAGGAGGGGACTTCCTCAACGAGTTCTGCTATCAGCTCCGTGTGTTTCCCCGCCTCCCCGGGGTGCGCTTCATCCGCAGGATCCACGAGAGCGTCGTCGAAAGCCTCCAGGCCCTCAAGGTCCCCATCGTCGATTATGACCTGAGGATCCTTCACCGGGGTTACAGCCGCAAGGAGGAGATGGAGCGGAAGGGGAGGCGGAACCTGAAGATGCTCCTTACGGCCCTGGCCGAAGACCCCACCGACTCGGCCGTACTGTGGCACCTGAGCATGACCTATAACCTCCTGGGCGATAAGGAGAGGAGCGCCCATTATGCGGAGCTGCTGCTCAAGGACCCCACTTGGCAGAGGGAGAGGGTCTGGAGGACGGCGGTGGTTTGCCACCTGGGGAGCCTCTACCGGGACCTGGGCAGGAGGGAGGAGGCAGAAAGGCTCCTGCAGGAGGCCATCGAAAATGATCCCTCAAGCCCCCTTCCCCTATTTTTCCTGGCCCACCTCTACCTGAAGGAGGGGGATCACATGAGGGCCTTTAAGGTCCTGAAGGGGTTGAGGGAGAAGGAGATCGAGGTCAGCCCCGTCCCCCTGCCCCCCAGGGCGATCCGGTTCTACACCCATCTCTGGCTCGGGAGCTGTTACGAGGCGATGGGGGACAGGGAGCGGGCGGCAGAGGAGTACTCCCTGGCCTCCGAGATCAACCCGAGGTGGGAGGATAAGGGGGCCGAGATAGGGGAGTTCTACCTGAGGAGGGGCGATTGGGAGAGGGCCCTGCCTTCCCTGGAGAAGGCCGCCCGGGCAGGCTCCACCGATCCCTCCCTCTGGTCCAACCTCGGGGTGGCCTACAGGAGGAAAGGAGAGGCGGAGAAGGCCGAGGAGGCTTACAGGCACGCCCTCGCCCTTGACCCCTCCCACTTCAACGCCATCTCGAACCTCGCCCATCTGCTGCTCGAGGAGGGGAGGGTCGAGGAGGCGGAGCCCTTCTTTGAGGAAGCCCTGAAGAGGGAGGAGGCCCTCGACCTTCGCCTCGCCCTCGGCTACATCTCCTCCCTCAAGGGGGAGATCATGGGGAGCGTGGAGGCCTGCGACAGGGCCTTGAAGGCCCTCGGGATGACCCCCGAAGGGGTCCTGGACGGGATAGAGGACCTGGCCCGGCTCTACCTCCGCATAGCCCTCTCCCTGCAGCAGAGGAAGAGGCACAGAGAGGCCCAGTTGGCTACCAGGACGGCCCAGACCCTCCTTCAGTACCTTTCTCCCCAGCCCCAGGGCTAAAGTTTTCCCCTCAAAGGCCGATCCTTAGTAGAAGGAAAAAAGGAGAGGAAGGGAGGTGAGAGGAGGTGTAGAAAGAGTGAAGCTTTTTATCCCCTGCGAGAAGACAAAAACTAAGGAAAGGAGGTAATAGGAGATGGGATTGAGGATCGCTAACAACATCGCAGCCCTAAACACACATCGATGGCTCGCCATCGCCGATGCCAATCTCTCCAGGTCCTTGGAGAGGCTCTCCTCGGGTTACCGAATCAACCGGGCGGCCGACGACGCTGCGGGTCTGGCCATCAGCAGCCGGTTCCGGGCCCAGATCAAGAGCCTGGAGCAGGCCTCTCGTAACACCACTCAGGCGGTGGCCATGTTGCAGGTGGCCGAGGGTACCCTTAACGAGATCAACAACATCCTGACCCGTCTGAAGGAACTGGCCACCGAGGCGGCCTCGGACAACGTGGGCGACAGCGACAGGCAGAGGATCGACAGCGAGAAGTCCCAGCTCCTGGCCGAGCTCGACCGGATCTCCCAGTCGACCAAGTACGCCAACACCTCTCTGATTTACAGCACCGCTACCTCCTGGGGCGTCTTCCAGACCCTGACCTTCCAGGTCGGCTACGAGAACCAGGCCTACAACAGGATCCAGGTAGAGTTCTACGCCATCAACACCGCCACCTTGGGGGTTGACGACCTGGACTTCACCAGCGCTGCCAGCGCCCAGGCGGCCTTGGGTGACATCGAGAGTGCCATCACCAGCGTGGCCGCTGCCAGGGGTGAGATCGGTGCTGCGCAGAACCGTCTCCAGTACACTGAGTCCAACCTGGCGGTGACCATCGAGAATTACGTGGCCTCCGACTCGGTGATCAGGGACGTGGACATGGCGAAGGAGATGACCACCTTCACCAAGAACCAGATCCTGGTCCAGTCGGCCACGGCGATGCTGGCCCATGCGAACATGCTGCCTCAGAACGTGCTGACGCTGATAGGGAGGTAAAGGAAGAGGGGTGAGGGATAATCCCCTCACCCCCTGATCAGAAGAGAATGAAGATCGAGGATGTTACATATAATTTATACAACAAGTTTTACGAGGATGTCAAGCCCCAGAGGGCTGAAAAGGGGGAGGAGGCTCCCCCTGCCGCTCAGCCCGTAGAGGTGAAGAGGAGGCCCCCGGCTGAGCAGGCGCCTGCGGATCAGATGGAGAAGATGAGGAGGATGATCTCGGAGGGGGTGAAGAGGTACCTGGAGTACCAGAACTGGAGCGTGAACCTCTACATCCACAAGCCCACCAACACCGTAGCGGCGAAGATCGTGGACAATGAGACCGGCGACGTGATCAGGGAGATACCCCCGGAGGAGCTCCTCAACCTGAGGGCGCGCTTCTACGAGATGATCCGGCAGCTCTTCAGGAGGTAAATGGTAGCCACCAACTTCATAAGCGGATTGGTCTCGACCCTCGACTGGGCCTCGGTGATAGATCAGCTGATGGAGGTGGCCCACAAGAGGGTCGATGTCCTGCAGGAGCGGAAGGGCCAGTTCGAGGAGAAGATATCCGCCTGGCAGGAGCTGAACACCAAGCTTCTCGCCCTGTACAGCCAACTGGACGAGCTGAGAGGGGCATCGGACTTTGACATCTTCACCTTCTCCCTCAGCTCCTCCTCTTCCACCGATGCCGGGGACCTTCTCGGGGTGGACGTCCTCTCCGCTGCCCAGGAGGGCAGCCACCAGATAGAGGTCCTCTCCACAGCCCAGGCCCGTCGGCTCTCCTCCAGGAGCTTCTCCTCGGCCGAGGAGGCCCTGGGTCTGGAGGGGGACCTGGTGATAAACGGAAAGGGCCTCTCCGTCCAGAGCACCGATACCCTTTACGGTTTGCGAGACAAGGTAAACGCCCTGGACGCCGGGGTGAGGGCCTCGGTGGTAATGATCTCGGAGGGCAACTATCGCCTCATCCTCACCTCCGAGACCACCGGTGAGGAGGGGTTCTCCATCCAGGACGCCAGCTCCGGCGATCTGCTCCAGCAGCTCGGATTTGCCGATGCCACCGTCTCCCTCAAGCACCTGGTCTACGACGGGGCCTTAAGCGACCTCTTCTCCAGCACCACCGAGGCGATAGGGGACCTCCTGGGGCTGAGCAATCCCCAGTCCGGGACCGTCACTGTCGGCGGGAACTCGGTGACGATCGATCTGTCGAGCGACTCCCTCACCGACATCCGGGATAAGATGGTCGCTGCGGGGATCGATGCCTCCATCGAGTCGACCACCGTGGACGGGGAGGTCCGCTACCGTCTTAAGGTGGGGGAGACCCTCCTGGATCAGTACCAGGACGATAACAACGTGCTCGAGGCCCTGGGTATCCTGGAGGGCGGTCAGTCAGACGTGGCCCAGGTCCTCACCGCCCAGCACTCCAACACCAAGACCTCCGCTGCCGGGGGCGGTTACATAGACGCCTCAACCCTCTGGTCCGAGATCGACACCGGAGGGGACTCCAACAACATCGCCAACGGCGACACCATCACCATCATCGGCACGAAGCACGATGGCACCGAGGTCCAGGCCACCTACACCATCAACGACAGAGAGACCGATACGGTCCAGGGGCTCCTCGACGCCATCGAGGATGCCTTCGGCGGCGAGGTCACAGCGGAGGTCACTTCTGACGGCAAGATCAGGGTCATCGACAATCAGGGAGGCGACAGTCAACTGAACCTCACCCTCATCGCCAACAATGAAGGGGGAGGGAGCCTCCAGTTCGGCGAGGTGGAGGTCACCACTTACGGGTACTCGATGGAGGTGGCCGCCGGAAGGGACGCCTCGGTGAGGATAGACGGGGTGGTGGTGGAGCGGTCTTCCAACACCATCGAGGATGCCATCCCCGGGGTGAGGCTCAACCTGAAGAGGGCGGAGGCGGGGACCATCATCACCCTCCAGATATCCCGGGACGTAGAGGGGATAGAGGAGAAGGTCCAGGACTTCATCGAGAAGTACAACGACGTCATAACCTACATCAACCAGCAATATTATTACGACGAGGAGACGGAAAGCGGCGGCGTTCTGATGGGGGATGGAACCCTCCTTTCGATCCAGTCCCGGATCCGCTCCATCGTCTACAGCACCATCGAGGGGCTGGGGAGCGAGAGGGACTCCCTCGCCCTGATCGGGGTGACCGCCGATCGGAACGGCCTCCTCTCCCTGGACGAGGAGGAGTTCGAGGAGGCGATGGCGGAGGACTGGGAGGCGGTGAGGGGGGTCTTCGCCGCCGTGGGCACCACCAGCGATGAGCTCCTGGAGTACATCGCCCACACCTCCTCCACCCAGGCCGGGACCTACACCGTGGAGATCACCCAGGTCGCCGCCCAGGCCTCGGTCACCGGGACAGAGGACCTCACCTCCGGGATCGCCGGGGATGAGACGATCACCATCGCCGAGCTCGGCACCGAGAAGGAGGTGGAGGTGACCCTCTCAGCCGGGGATACCACCTCAGAGATAGTGAATGCCCTCAACTCCGCCTTCTCCCAGGAAGGGATGAGGGTGAGGGCCGAGAATGATGGGGGCCACCTCAAACTGATCCACCTCGATTACGGTTCCGGTCACGGTTTCACCGTCTCTCAGACGGCCAACTACACCGGGATCAGCGACGGGACCTATCAGGGGGTGGATGTGGCCGGGAGTATCGGCGGTGAGGAGGCCGAGGGGAACGGACAGTACCTGACCGGAGCGGACGGGGCCCAGCACGTGGCGGGCCTCAGGATAAAGTACACGGGAACGAGCACCGGAGAAGTGGGTACCGTGACCCTCACCTTCGGGGTGGCCGAGCAGCTTTACCAGGCCCTGGACGGGATAACCGATCCCTATACCGGTCAGATCACCGTCAGGACCCAGGGGCTTCAGGATCGGGTGGACTATCTCGAGGAGCAGATAGAGCAGATGGAGGAGAGGCTGGATAAGGAGAGGGAGATGCTGGTTCAGCAGTTCGTGGCCATGGAGACGGCCCTCTCCCAGTTGCAGACCCTGAGCAATTGGCTCTCTCAACAATTGCTCGCCAGCTTCCGATAAGTAAAAAGGAAGGAGGGGAGCGGCATGCAACTGGACCCATATCGCGCCTATCAGGAGGCCCAGGTGAAGACGAGAGAGAAGGGAAGGCTTGTGCTGATCCTCTATGAGGAGGCGATCCGTTACCTGAAGGAGGCGGCCAAGGCCCTCCGGGAGGGAGACGCGGAGAGGAAAGGGGAGAGGCTCATTTACGGGATGGAGGTGATATCGGAACTCCTCTCTTCGCTCGATTCCTCCCAGGGGGAGATCGCCACAAACCTCCGCTCCCTCTACACCTTCATGCTCCAGAGGCTGCTCCTGGCCGATGCCGAGGGGGATGCCGAGAAGATAGATGAGGTGACGGGGCTCCTGGAGGACCTGCGAGAGGGCTGGAGAGAGGTGCTGGAGGGAAAGGGGAAGAGGAGGTGAGGGGTCCCTTGAAAGAGGTGATGGAGCTCCTGGAGCAGGAGAGGGAGGTCCTCGAGAGGAGGGATTATAAGGCCCTCCAGGGGCTCCTGCCCCAGATGGAGAGGGCCTGGGGAAGGTTGAGGGAGGAGGACTTCCAGGAGGAGAGGGGAAAGGTGAGGGAGGTGCTAAAGATGATAGAGGAGTGCTCGCGGCTCTTGGACGAGAGGATGCGGGAGGTGATCGGCCACTGGGTGCAGCTTGAGAGGTTCCGCCGGGGTCTTCAGGGATACAGGCCTCCCCTGGCGGTGCGACCGCGGTTTGTGGACGGGTGGGTGAGATGAGCTTCAGTATCTTCTACATAGAGAACATCCTCCATACCTATCAGCGGCAGCTTCGCACCGAGCAGGACCAGAAACCCCTCCGATCCGCGCACGAGAGGCGCTCCCTGCTCGGTGAGGTGAGGGATAGGGTTTCCATTTCCGCTGAGGCAAAGAGGAGGCAGATAGTGAGCCGCTTCGCCTCTCAGGTGGTGGATGAGGTCACCAAGTAGTCGAGAAAGGGATGGAGGATGTCAAATAGCCAGAGGAGGGTCCTGTCCCTTTATGAGGAGGGAGGGAGAAGGCGAAGGGTCAGGCTTAAGGCAGGGATCGGCCCTGCCCCCTTCCTCCCCTCCCTCTACCCCGACCCCACCCTCGAGAGGGATTCCCTTCTGAGGCAGATAGTGGAGGCCGCCTGTGAGACCACCAGAGCCCGGCAGGGAGGCCTCATCCTCTACAACCCCAAGACGGGAAAGGTGAAGATAGGGGCCCTTAAGGGCGTCGACGAGGAAGGGGCAGCCCGCTGGAAGGGCGAACTCCTGAGGAGGGTGATGGAGAAGGGCCGAGGGGTCATTGCGCGGAGCACCTTCGGCCCCTCGTCCCGCAACTTCACCCTGGCCGTCCCCCTCTACATCAAGGGGCAGATCTTCGGGGTCTTAGGAGTGATGGGGAAGAAGGACGGCAGACCCTTTACCCCCTCAGACCTCGCCTCCCTGAGCGACCTCTCCTACAAGGCCTCCCTCTGCATAGAGAACCACGCCCTTTATGACAGCGTCTACCAGAACGTGATGGAAACCTTCCAGTCCCTGGTGATGACCCTGGAGGCGAAAGACCCTTACACCAAGGAACACTCCCGCAGGGCCACCTCCATAGCCCTGGAGATGGCCGAGGTGATCGGCCTCTCGGAAGAGGAGAAGGAGTCCCTTCAGCTGGGGGGGTGGCTTCACGACATCGGAAAGATAGGGATAAAGGACTCGATCCTCTCCAAACCCGGCTCCCTCACCCCTGAGGAGTACGAGATCATAAAGACCCACCCCTTGGTGGGGGAGAGGATCCTTAAGCCCTTAGGGCTGCTCTCGGTAGAGTGCCAGATAATCAGGAACCACCATGAGCGATGGGACGGTAAAGGCTATCCCGACGGCCTGAGGGGAAAGGAGATCCCCTTTCTGGCCAGGCTCTTCTCCGTGGCCGATTCCTTCGAGGCGATGACCTCGGACAGGCCCTACCGTAAGGCCAAGAGCATCGAGGAGGCCCTCCAGGAGCTGGAGGCCCTGAGCTGGATCCAGTTCGACGGGGATATGGTGAAGGTCCTGAAGGAGGTGGTGAGGAGATGGAGAGGAGGAGCTATCAGAGGGTAAAGGCCTGCCTCCCCCTTAAGGTCCGGGTCCTCAGCCCGCAGCAGGTGGAGGAGGCGAAGAGGGCATGTGATATCCTTTCGGCCTGCTCCTCCTTAAGCCAGCTCGAGGAGGTGATAGAGAGGAGCGACCTCCCCCTTCCCCTCGTCGAGATCCTGACAGCGATGAGCAAGAAGCTCGACCTCGTCCTCTCCCTCCTCACCTCAGGGGAGGACTTCACCAGGATGATCCGCGAGGAGACGAAGGAGGTGGAGATCAGCGGCTCCGGCCTCACCTTGCCCTCCCCCCCCCCCCTCCCCGCAGGGACGACGCTGAATGTTAGT
>Ga0180301_10001878_pt1 | contig 16466 bp, 19 predicted proteins | sample GuaBasSediGuay16_FD_121797 | JGI IMG/M metagenome (GOLD analysis project Ga0180301, IMG submission 121797) | Subseafloor sediment microbial communities from Guaymas Basin, Gulf of California, Mexico - Guay16, Core 4569-2, 12-15 cm | ecosystem: Environmental > Aquatic > Marine > Hydrothermal... | reverse complement strand
GTTTCAGTGTAGGCTGCAACCATTTTTTCAACAGCTTTTCTAACTCTTTCCTCTGAAAAGTCTCTTTCACCACACAAAAACCTTACTACACCCTCAACGTCTGGAGGTTTCCATTCAAGCTTATAATCATCGGTTGTTTCAGGTTTTAGAAAGATTTCCCTGATTTTAACAGGGTCTTCAGGAAAACTTTTTGGTGGAAGTTTTGGTAGAACATTTTCGATACGTATGTTTTCTTTTATAAGTTTTAAGGCTGTTTTAGGTCCAATACCCTTTACACCATCAGGATTAAAATCTGTTCCAATAAGTATCCCAATATCTATTAGCTGTTCTCTTGTTATTCCAAGCTCTTTTAACACCTGATCTAGCTCGATAATTTCAGGGTTAACTTCAACATAAGCCTTCTTCCTTGGAAGTTTTCTTTTCCCAGTTATTGTTAGATTTCTAACAAGTCTTGGTGTACCAAAAAGAAGTGAGTCGTAGTCTTGGCTTGCAGTAGCCCAAACATCACCTTTAATAGCTAAATAGGCTGCTTGAGCTTCACCTTCAGAAGGAGCCTGAACCCACGGTATACCAAGTAAACTTAAAAGCCTCTTAGCATCCCCAACCATATAATCTTCAAGCTTAGAAGTCATTTGAGCATAAATTCTGGCTTCTTCAAGGTCACCCTTCTCTAAAGCCTCCTCATATTTTATAGCTGCCTCTTCTTTGATTGTTTTTCTACGTTCAATTTCAGCGGTTTTAAGTGATGGAGGTTTTCCATCAAAAACATAGACAAGCTTTATCCCTAGCTCAACAAGGTTTGAATTTCTATAGAGTAAACCACTAAGATGACTTGTTATTCTCCCACGCCGGTCAACTAAAGGCTCCCCTGTTGGCTGTCGGATGATAGCTAAAAACTGGTAGAGTGCATTATAAGCATCAACAGCTAAACTTTTTCCTTTAAGATACTCTAAATCAACAGTTTTTCTTGGAACTAAATCTTTAAGATTTACACCCAACCCTGCTCAAGTAAACTTTTGTTCAGCTAACATTTAAGGTTTAAACCAGAATATCCTATCTTTTTACCAACTCTATTTTTTTCCTACCTCTAGTTGTGTTAGATACACGGATTAATCCACGAATTTCAAGCTGAAGCAGAATCTTGTTTAAAGTATCAGGAGTAATTTCAACTTCTTTTCTTAGGCTTCTAAGAAGTTCTGTATCATCACAAGAACCAAGACTGTTTAAAGTTTCTATGACAAGATGATGAAGAGGAATAGGTCTCCAAATCCTACTCAAAACTTACACCCTAAAAACCGGGTTAAATTTAAGTGAAATTTTTCTTGTTATGCTATAGGTAGGGGCATTGTTGTTTTATCCATTCTTTTAAAGGTTTGAGCAAAGCTTTCGTAGAACTTCTCCATCTCAGGTGTTAAGCTTGGTCCAATCTTATTTAAAGCCTCCATAAAGTCTTCTTTTTTAACCTCTTTAGCTGAAATATCCCTTCTAAGCGCCTGCATTCCCGCCTCTCTACAAACTGCCTGAATATCAGCCCCGCTATAACCTTTAGTCATAGAAGCTAATTCTGCTAAGTCTACATCCTTAGCTAAAGGCATCTTTTTTGTATAAATCTTGAAAATTTGCAGTCTAGCTTTCTCATCTGGTGATGGGACATAGACAAGCTTATCAAACCTACCTGGCCTTAAAACAGCCGGATCTAAGATGTCTGGACGGTTAGTTGCAGCTAAAACAACTATGTTTTCAAGAGTTGAGATACCATCCATCTCTGTTAGAAGCTGACTTATAACACGTTCAGAGACACCCTGGTCAGCAAACCCCATACCTCTTTTAGGCACAAGAGAATCAAATTCATCAAAAAAGATAACTGCTGGTGAAGCCATCCTAGCTTTTCTAAACACTTCTCTAATAGCTTTTTCAGACTCTCCAACCCACTTACTAAAAACCTCCGGACCCTTAATACTTATAAAGTTGGACTCACTTTCAGTTGCAATAGCTTTTGCAAGTAAAGTTTTACCACATCCAGGAGGACCATAAAGCAAAACACCTTTAGGCGGAGTTATTCCTATCCTTTCAAATGCCTGCTGATATTTTAAAGGCCACTCAACCGTTTCTTGAAGTTCAGCTTTTACTTTTTCAAGTCCACCAATATCACTCCACCTAACGTTTGGAACCTCAATGTAAACCTCACGCATTGCTGTTGGTGTTATCTCTCTATAAGCAGCCATAAAGTCATCCATAGTTACAACCATAGACTCTAAAATGTTTTGAGGAATTTTTTCTTCCTCAAGATTTATGTTTGGCAGATATCTTCTAAGAGCTTTCATTGCAGCTTCACGGCAAAGAGCAGCTAAATCTGCACCAGTATAACCATGAGTTATTTCAGCAAGTTTTCTTAACCCAGCCCAATCCTTCTCCTTAATATCTTCAGCTAAAGGCATTCCACGTGTATGAATCTGAAGAATCTCAAATCTTCCCTCTTTATCAGGTACACCTATCTCAATTTCTCTGTCAAATCTTCCAGGTCTTCTAAGAGCAGGATCTAAAACGTTTGGAACATTTGTTGCACCAATAACTATAATATTTCCTCTTGACTGTAAACCATCCATTAAGGAGAGAAGCTGAGCAACAACTCTTTTTTCAACTTCACCAACAACTTCTTCTCTTTTTGGTGCAATAGCATCAATCTCATCAATAAATATTATTGAGGGTGCATTTTCCTGTGCTTTTTGGAAGATCTCCCTAAGTCTTGCTTCTGATTCGCCGTAGAATTTACTCATTATTTCTGGCCCGTTTATACTTAGGAAGTAAGCGTTAGACTCATTAGCAACAGCTTTTGCAAGCAAAGTTTTACCACATCCAGGAGGACCATAAAGCAAAACACCTTTAGGCGGATCTATACCAAGCCTCTGGAAAAGCTCCGGGTGTCTTAATGGAAGCTCAACCATCTCCCTGATTCTTTGAACCTCTTCTTTAAGTCCACCAATATCTTCGTAGGTTACTCTAGGTATACCCTTCTTTTCAGGTGCAGGTTCACTTAAAACTTGGAAGCTTGTTGTTGGTGTTACCTTAACAATTCCAGTTGGTCTTGTACGTACCACTGTAAAAGGCATCGCATTCCCAAAAACAGAAAGCAAAACAATATCTCCTTGAACAAGAGGCATCTCTAAAAGTCTAGATTTAACAAAGTTTGTAAAGTCAGGGTCAAACTCTATTCTTGCGTCAACCGGTGCTAATGTTACAGAGTGAGCATTTTGAACATTAGCTTTTCTAACAAGAACATAATCATTTAAAGATACATCAGCGTTTTTTCTAATTATTCCATCGATCCTAATTATATCCATACCTTGGTCTTCTGGATAAGCTGGCCATGCAATAGCACAAGTAATTCTTTTACCCCTAATCTCTAGTATGTCCCCAGCCATAACACCTAAAATATCCATTGTTCTTTGATCTATTCTAGCTTTTCCTCTACCAACATCACGTTGTTTAGCTTCAGCAACTCTTAACTGAACTTCTGCTACCATGCTTTTCTCTCACCTTTTACTTCTTTTCCAAAAAGTTTAAGGTTTAGAGGTAAGTGTAAAGCTGTAACAAACAATTCCACAACCTTATTGTAAGCAGTGATAAACGTTATAAGTTTAAACATAGTCTAAGCAGCTAACCTCTACACCCTTAACTATTCTTAGGCTTATAGATTTAGTCTACTTACCAGTTTAAAAGCTTTTAGCCTTAAAAACATTCACGTAGAAGTGTTAAACAAAAACTTTTAAGCATAAACAAACAAGAAGTTTGTAAACCAAAATACAACATAAGCTATATATACCGTTCTTTTTTAACTAAAAATTGGATTTAAAATGGCAAAAAAAGCTAAAAAGAAAGCTGTAAAAGCGAAAGCAAAAGCAAAAAAGAAAAAAGCTAAACCTAAAATCCCCCCGCAAATTCAAGCTTTACAGAAGGATGTAGAAGAACTTAAGACAAAGATTCAAGAGCTTACAACAAAAATCTCAGATTTAGAGGCTAAAATTACTGCTCCTCAGCCAAAACCTGAAACCCCGGCTCCTGAGACAACAACACCTGAAACTACTGAAACAGAGTCTCAACCTCCATTTGGCTGAGAAAATTAGGAGTTGTCTCCTTATCTAAACTTAATTTTTTAACTATTATCTAGTCTATTTTATCTTAGCTTTGTCTTTTTAATCTTGTTATGTATCCTGCAACTTGATCTTTAATCTTTTTTGAGTCAACAACCAAAAGCTCATTAACAATTTTTTTGTTTGCTTCAAAATCTTCTGTAAACATATCCGGATATTTTTCTATTAAAGTTTGAGAGATTCTTTTAATCAGCGTTGTTTTTACACGTCCCACCTTCCATCACTAGACTATTAGACTCTTTCATATGAAGTCTTACTCAACTTTATATTACTTTCCATTCAAGTAACATCTTCTATGTAAACAAATTTTTTAAGCAAACAGCTTAAATAGTTTAAGGAAAAATAAAAGTTTAACGTGAGAAAAGTTGTCTGAAAGAGAGATGTCTCTTGCACCTTTACACCGTCTGATTAAGAAGGTTGCAGGAGGAGCCTATAGAGTAAGTGAAAACGCTGCAGACGAATTAAGAAAAGCTTTAGAAGAAATCGGAACAAGAATTGCTAGAGAAGCTGTAGACTATTGTGCTCATGCTGGAAGAAAAACTATAAGAAAAGAAGACATAGAGCTTGCAGTTAAAAAGCTGTTAAAAGAATAGCCAAAACCAAAAAATAAGCTTAAAAAACGCGGTAAAATCAAAAAGTTTTAATGTAAGAAATTTTCGTAGAGTTGAAGCTTATAAACAAGCTAAAACATCCTATTTTTTGTAGCCCGGTGGTGTAGCGGTCAAGCATAGCGGGCTTTGGACCCGCTGACGGGAGTTCGAATCTCCCCCGGGCTACCAAAGATTTTGATTTCTAGGAAATGTTTCTTCTCGTTAAGGGTATAGAGCTGAGAGGATAAACCATAAACCAAAAAACATTAGGATTAATGCGCAAATGTTAAACAACCATTTTCTTGTTTTTTCACCTAAAATTTTTCTTGATTTAAAAATTCCTATGGAGAGTGATGTATACCAGCTAAAATCACATAGCCAATGAGCAAACATAAAGGTAACAAAACCTATCAAACCAAAAATTGTTGTATTTACTATAAGAGCAAAACCTATTGTTGCCCACCAAAGAAAGAAGTAGGGATTTGCTGCTGTTGTTAAAATACCTGCAACCAAAGAATTATGGTGAATACTCTTTCCTCCACCAAAATTTTTACTAGTTTTAACCTTTAACATCCCAATAGCCATGTAAATCAACATAACTCCTCCAACTAGGCTAACTAAAAATCTTAAAAAACCAGAAGCAAAAAAACCAGCAAAACCAAGATAAATAAGAATCATCAAAGGAAACTCAACAACACCATGTCCTAAAGCAATAAAAGAACCAGCCTTTATGTCATCGTAGCTTTTTGCAACTGTAACAGCAAAAACAGGACCGGGCATCATAACACCAGTTAAAGAAATTAAAACTGCTGAAAGCATAAACAGACTAAAATCTGTAATGATTTTTCTTTCACCTCAAACCTACACGATAACCTAAATCAGTTTTTGTTTATGTGGTTATATTTTTAAGTTTAACAGTTTTATTTGAGTCTTGCCAAAGTTATCTTGTGAATCAAGAATGGTTAAACCAGGCTACATTAAATCTTTTCTTCTTGTTAAAGTAAAAACCGGGAAGGAGGAGGAAGCTTTTAAACAGCTTTTTCAAATCCCGGAGGTTCATGAAGTTCATTTTGTTCCTGGAGATTTTGACCTTTTATGTGTTCTTGAAACAAAGGAGTCCCTGGTTTACCCTTGGAAAAAGGTTACAGATTTAGTTATTGGAAAAATAAGAAAAATGGATGTTTTAATAGATACAAAAACAATAATTCCGTTTTCATCAAAAATAAAGGAGGAAAGCTTATTTTCCGACGAAAAAATAGTTAAAGCATTTGTTTTTGTTGAGGTTGAACCTGGAAAAGAGAAGAACATAATGAAAAAGATTTTTGACCTTAAAGAGGTTCGTGAGGTTCATTTTGTTCCTGGAAAAGCTGATATTCTAACCATTTTAGAGGTGGAAAAGGGTATTGTAACACCTCACCCTGAAAAAATTCTTGAAATAGTATTAGATGGTATTAGAGGAATTCGTGGAGTTAAAGACACAGAAACACTTATTCCTGACAGGTCTGAGATTAAAGCGGAAGCTTAAATTTTATCCCTCATAAACTGTCTCAGAAAACTTGTGAGCCCTTATTCTTTCAGGCTCTTCAATAAGCTTTTCTAGGTTATCCTTTAGCTTACTAAAGACTTCCTCCAAGGTTTCTGTAACCTTCCTTTTTCTACCTATAGGACTACAGAATGAGACAACCTCTCTATAAAGGAAGGGGTGAGATATTCCTATCTCCTTAACTCTTTCAACTGCTTGTCTTGTGGCTTCATCTGTTTCTAGAACAATTTGAGCCTTCTTTTCCCTCTCTTTTACAGCTTCTACTAGAGGAAGGCTTAAGAATCTGTCAAGTCTTCTAAGCAAAGACTCATAAGCTGAGCCGAAAAGCTTCTGGTTTTTCTCATAAGCTATTCCAAGAGTTACATAGTATGGAAACTCTATAGAGTCAAGAATTCGTGGGTCATCTTCACTCATAGTTTTTTCTTCTTCAAGATACATTCGATAAACATTTAAGGCAACATAGGCTTTTTCTCTAAGAGACATTTGTTTTTCTATGTTTAACTCCATTAGGTCATGAGCATATTTTTCAGGGACAACTATACATGGAAGTTCTTTTATTCCAACCTCTTTTGCTGCAAGAAGCCTATGCTGCCCATCAATTATTGTAAAGGATTCTTCACTTTCACCTCTAATCACAACAACCGGTGTGGTAAAACCTATTTTACGCATTGATTCTGCAAGTCTTCTTATGTGAAATTGAGATGGTTTTCTTTGAATCTCAATAACCTTTAAGTTTTCAATAGGAACTACAACAACTTCCTGAGTATATCCTAATAACGGTTCTCTAATTTCACCAATCTTCTTCATGAGATGTTCAAGATAGATTAAGATATTTTAACTTTAAAACAGATTTGGATTTGAGGGGAAAAATTTTTGGTTAAACTTAAGTTTAAAATTGTTAAGCTAAGCCAAACCTATAAAGATATCCTCATGCTTTGGCAAAAAATTGTTAAAGACAGGTTTAAGCCAGACCTGATTGTTGCTATCCTGAGGGGAGGATATTTTCCAGCAAAAATCTTAAGTGAACTTTTTGGTGGTATAAACCTAAAAACAGTTGAAATAAGTTTTTATAAAAACTTGGAAAGGGAAAATAAGCCAAAAATAATTCAGCCTATTTATGGCTCTTTAAAAGGAAAAAATGTTTTACTTGTTGATGATGTTGTTGATTCTGGAGAAACCCTTAGACTAGCATACAAACATCTTCTTAAAAAAGAAGTTTTCACAGTAAAAACTGCAGCAATCCATAAGAAGGTTTGGAGTAGAATAAATCCAGACTACTATGTTCATGAGATTGATTGGTGGGTTGTTTATCCATGGGAGCTTATCGAATTTTCCATGGTTATAGGCAGAAAACTAAAAAAGGAAGGTAAAAATCTTAGAGAAACATCTGTCTTTTTGCTTAAAAAAGGCTTAAACTTAGATGGTAAAGTTGTTAAAAAAGTTTTAAAAGAAATAGTCTTCTAGTCTTTTAAAAGCCTAATTAGTAAAGGCATTAACTCTGAACCGTTTATTATTCCAAGCTTACCCTTCCTACAAGCTTTTTCACTAAAAACATCAACTTCGTCAGCTAAAACCCCTCCACCAGAAATCAGTAGAGGGACAGGGTCATCTGTATGCGCTTTAATAACACATGGAGTTGCATGGTCCGCTGTAACCACAATCAAGGTTTCTTCTAGGTTAAGTTTTGCTAATAGCTTACCAAAATAAAACTCGTCTATTAACTCAACAATCCTCATTTTTTCCTTAGCCCTACCGTCATGTCCAGGCTCATCAGGACCTTTAATATGAATGTAGACTCCGTCAAGGCTTTCTAATGCTTCCAATGTTTTTTCAGCTCTTAAACTATAGTCTGCTTTAAGGTCTCCTGTTGATTGAGGGAGCGGCACCTCCTCCATACCACAAAGAAGAGCTATTCCTCTCTCAACAGGCATATCAGCCATACAACCAAACTTAACCTTATAAAGCTCCTGAAAACTAGGAAATTTTGGTACCGTGTCACCCGCATCTCTAGCTAGTATAAAATTGGCAGGAAGTTTTCCCTCTTTAACCCTTCTAAGGTTTAACTCATGGTTTTTAAGCACCTTATAACTCTTTTCTATAAACTCATTCACTAGTTCAGCAGCAACCCTAGCTTCTTCACTATCATCTAGAGGAAAACATTTTTCGATTTTTGTTTGCGGCTGACTTTTTGCAACACCAAATCCTTCTAACGTTTTTGAATATGCCGGATCTACATTTGTTATTTTACCTGAAAGTTTTCCTTCAAGCCGTCTAATAACCAAAACAGCTCTATGAGCTACCGTATTTTTAAAGATAAACTCTGATGGTTTATAGGCTAATTTAACCTCCCTATTTATGGCCTCTGCAAGTTTACCCGCCTCTTCTGTCGTTAGGTTTCTTCCAACTCTTCTATCAACAATAAACTTGCCTGACTCATCTACAGTTGCAAAATTACATCTAAGAGCAAGCTCTCCATCTTTAAAGTCTAAACCTGCTCCAACAGCTTCAATAACACCTCTAGCTGGATGATACTTAAACAGATCATATCCAAGTATGGATATAACAGCAACATCGGATTCAGGCGCTACTCCTTTCCTAACCGGATACATTAAACCAGTTTTTCCTTTTCTAGCTAAAGAATCCATGTTAGGGGTTTTTGCAGCTTCAAGAGGAGTTTTACCGTTTAATTCTGGTGTTGGAAGATCACCAAGACCATCTAAAACAACATAGAGAAGTTTCCTCATGATCCAACCTAAAAATTTTAAGGTTAATTCTCTTCTTTAACATTTTCCATTATAGGCAAAGTCTAGTTTTCACTTGTAAGAGTTTTATTCTTCTTTCCAGCAAACATCAAAAGTATATGTTTTCCCTGGTTTTGGAATAATCACCTCAGTTTTTGGACATTTTTCTTTTAACATCCTTTGAAACTTCTCCAGGTCTGCTTCTGCCTTCTGTTTTTCAACCTCTTTATCAAAACTATGAGGTATCACTATCCTAGGTTTTACCCACTCTAAAATTTTTACACTTCTCTCTTCAAGTCTTGAAAAAACAGCAATCAAAACTATTTGAGGCTTAAATTTTTCACTATAGGTTTTAAGCTCCTCTATAGGTATAGTTTCACCTATATTCCAAATTCTTAAACCAGTTTCAGTTTGGATAATGTATCCTTGAAGAGGGCCAACAGGAACTTTAAACCCGAAATCTAAAACATCTGGAGGTAAAACCTTCTGGAAAAGTCTTATTACCTCCTCCCTACTTTTTGGTTGGATTGTAAAATCATCTAAAAACCATCGGATAACATCAACGGTAGGTGTATGTTCTCCTTTTGTTGCTGTTATACTTAAGTTTCCAACTTTAACAGTTTCATCATAATCAATTGGGATTAATCTCTCCCTTGGAATGTTTAATGTTTTCTCAACAAAGTCACAAAGCACTTTTGACGCAACAAGCTTTACATTTATTCTTTTCAAGATTTTTAGTGCATCCTCAAAGTGGTCAAAATGTCCATGGGTAATAAGTAGAAGGTCTGCATGCCTAATATCTTCTGATAGAATGGGTGGGGGGTTAAAAGAAACTCTACGGTCTAAATATGGATCCATATAAATTTTTATGTTTTCTTCTGTTGTTATTTCAAGACTGGAAACACCAAGCCACCTAATTTTTAAACTCAAAGTTCTTCTACCCTAAATATTTTAAACTTTCCTTAAAAAAATAAAAATTTATTACTGGCTGAAACAAAAATTATACAACGAAAAATAATAACTTACCGGGCTCATAGAGGACATGAGCTTCTTCTCTTCTAAACTGGGGTTCGGTAAAAGTTGACTGAACCTAAAAAATGTTCTCCTAAGTGTGAGTTTTTTAGATGCGGCCAAAAAGCTCTTCAATTTAGGTCTGGTAAGGCCTATTGTAGGTTTGCTGATGACCTATGTGAAGGATACACATGTAAATATGCTTTTTGTGTGAGGAATCGACTTTTACCTGATGGTGTATGTGGTTTAACTGTTAAGAGAACAACAACCAGTCTTGAGGTTCCACCTGAAGAAGTTGTTAAGGGTATTAAGGTTAAAGGTAAACTTCAAAAGAAGCTTGGAGAAAAGGAAATTTTTTAACCATAAAACAAATAGTGGTTTAGGAGAAAAATTTGCAACAGTTTCATCTTCTTATAACAAGTTCCCGTAGACCAACCAGATCCATGAGAACTTTAATGAGGGATCTTCATACAGTTATACCAAAATCTCATAGAATAAATCGTGGTAAGATGAGTATGGAAGATTTAGCTGAAACAGCATCCAGTCTTAACGCCAAATATGTTTTAATTGTTAACAGATGGAAGGGTGGACCTGGAAAAATAGAGTTTTATAGGGTTTTAGATGGAGAGTTGCAGCTTATTTCTCCTTTGCTTTACGTTAGAGGTATAAGGCTTCAAAGAGAGTACAAGATTTTTTGGAGAAAACTTAGAATTAGATGTAGAAGCTTAGCTATAATAAAACCAGTAAAAGAAAAGCTTCAAAAGTTAGCTGAAACTTTATCAACCGTTTTTAACTCCCCTATAGTTTCTGAGGATGAAAAAGACGAGTTTCAGGTTTATGTTAAACTTTTTGAAGGATTAGATTATGAGGCAAAAATAACGTTTTTTTCAACTATCCATAATATGGAAATAGGGCCTGCACTTTATCTTAAAAAGGTTGTAGAGTTTTGAGAGAAAAATTTCCTGTGAGAGCAACAGTAAGCATTAGCGTAGACTCTACAAAAAAAGCAGAAAAAATAGTTAAGGTTTTAACTGTTGAATCTAGGTCTACCCCAACCTTAAAGTTTAAGGTTTTGGTTAAAAAGGAAAAAGGAAGAGTGGTGTTAGCTTTTAAGGCTTCTGACCTAACGGCTTTAAGAGCTTCAATAAACTCTTTTTGCCGCTGGGTTGGTATGTTAAACAAGGTTCTTAATATTTTAAGATCCTAAAAATTGTGTTAGACTTGTTGAGCTTGGGTTGTTCTCCTTTTAAAAGCCATCTACTCATAAAACCTAAACCAACAAACAAAAATGCGAGAAAAATTGAGATGGTAAAAAGGTTTTGGCGGGTGAACTCTATAAGCCTAACAGGGTTTAAAAGAAGATATGAAACCATAACCGCTATGAGAACTGCTAAACCTACTGCTACTAGTAAGGCAACTTTAAGTTTTCTTTCTAAAACCAAACCTTTAAACCCTTTAAAATCTAATGTTTTCTTTTAAGTAGAAGATAAAAACTTTAATTAGAATGTTTATGTTCTCATTAGTTTGAGTCTACCTACCATAATATTAAGAGTTAGGGTTGTGGTGTTAAAAACTTGGGCGAGGAAACAGAAATACCTCCAAATCTTCAGGAAGAGCTTGCAAAACTTCAACAACTTCAACAAACTCTACAAATTATAGTCTCTCAAAAACAGCAGGTTGAAATGGAGCTAACAGACACCGATAGAGCCTTAGAAGAGTTAAAGAAGATGGGTGATGATGCTGTTATCTATAAGACTGTGGGTATGCTTCTTGTTAAAAAAGATAAAGAGTCTGTAACAAAAGACCTAACAGAAAGAAGAGAGCTTCTTAGTGTTAGAGCCTCTGTTCTTGGTAAACAAGAAGAAAGAACAAGAGAAAGGTTAAGAGAGCTTCAGCAACAAATCCAAGCTAGGCTAAGACAACAACCAACCTAAACTTCCTGCCCTTTAATTTTTAGTTTCCTGTCAGTAGGAAAGAGAAATGCTTGTTAAACTAAAAAACTTTCTCAAAAAAACCCATGCAAAATATGGAATAATTTTTTGCCATCATAACGCAGATCCAGATGCACTCTATTCTGCTAACGTTCTCCTAAAACTTTTAAGAAAAATTAGGCCAAAACTTAAATGTGAAATTTTTCCTGTTCAAGGTACAAGTAAACTTTCAAAACTTTTAATGAGAAAGGTTCCTGTTAAGATGGTAGAGAAGCCAAAGCTTTGGAAGGCTGACTTTTTTGTTTTGGTTGATACAAGCACAATAAAACAGCTTGATGAATGGGGTTTAAAAATTAAAAAGTCTCGTAAGCCCATTCTTGTTATAGATCATCATGCAATTCATCCTAAAACAAGAAAAATTGCTTCACTAATGATTGTTGATGTTAATGCACGTTCAACATGTGAAATTGTTTATAGAATTTGTCGTGAAGCAAAGTTTAGACTAACTAAAAAAGATGCTTTAGGTTTACTGTTTGGAATAATTTTTGAAACAAAAAATTTTCGTTATGCTTCAGCTAAAACCCTAAGACTCTCAGCTGAACTTTTAGAATATGGGTTAACTATTGAAGAAGCCTTAAAATCTATGGTTAAACCTGTGGAAAAACCTGAAAAAATAGCAAAACTTAAAGCTGCAAGCAGGCTTCAACTTTATAGGTTTAACGATTGGCTTATAGTTTTAACTCATGTTAGTTCTTATCAAGCTTCAGTCGCTAGAGCTCTTCTTGCTTTGGGTGGTGATGTGGCTGTTGTTGCTGGTGGAAAGAAAGGTGAGTTTAAAGTTAGTTTAAGAGCTACTCAAGAATTTTATGATAAAACAAAAATTCATCTGGGTAAGGATGTTGCTTTTGTTTTGGGTGAAAAATTTGGTGGTATGGGTGGCGGACATGCTACCTCGGCTGGAGTTAATGGTTATGGTAATTTTGAGGATGTTTTAAGGGAGACTTTAAAAGTTTTAAGGGAAAAAATTATGGTTAAACCTGGTTTAAGATAGCTAGTAATACGGATGCAATACCTAAATTTTTAGGTTAGATATCCTAAATCAAATTTAGGTTTATAGAGGTAGAATAGTAGGGTGAGGTTGAAAGTTTAGTTGCAATATCTTCAAAAAGCTGTTGATGAGATAATTACTGCCCTTTCAAAGTGTTTAAAACACGTTGATATGAGGCAGGTTGAAAAGTTTATAGATATACTGTTAGACGCTAAAGAAAAAAATAAGAAAATTCTTGTTATGGGTGCTGGAAGAAGCGGTTTGGTTGGAAGAGCTTTTGCTATGAGACTAATGCACTTAAACTTTAATGTTCATGTTATAGGGGAAACGATAACTCCCGCATTAGAAAAAGATGATATTCTTGTTGCAATTTCAGGTTCAGGTTCAACAACCACAGTTGTGGCTGCTGCAAAAATAGCTAAAAAGGTTGGAGCAAAAATTTTAGCTATAACCTCCTATCCAAACTCACCTCTAGGAAGACTTTCAGACCATAAAATAGTAATTCTTGGTCGAACAAAAATAACAGGTAAAAAAGACTATTTTTCACGTCAAATTTTGGGTGTTCATGAGCCTCTTGCACCGTTAGGCACAATTTTTGAAGCCTCTACAAGTATTTTTCTTGATGCTTTAATAGTTGAGCTTATGCATAGGCTTGGAAAAACAGAAGCAGACCTAAAAAAAAGACATGCAACCATAGAGTAGTCTCCTATAAAAACAATAACTTTTTTAAGTTGCTAGGTATCTGCTTTTCTGTTAGTTAGAACATGTTAAAGGGAATGAGTGTATGCCAAAACTTAAAACAACAGCTGAAATCTTAAAGATAGTCCATAACCTAGACCAGGTTAGAAATGCAGGTATTATAGCTCATGTTGACCATGGAAAAACAACCCTAACAGACTCTTTACTTTCAGCTGCAGGTTTGCTTTCACCTTCAGTTGCAGGTACAGCTTTAGCTCTGGACTATCTGGAGGAAGAGCAAAAAAGACAGATGACAATTAAGGCTGCAAACATAAGCCTCTACTACGAAATTGACGGGAAACCTTACGTTATAAACCTTATAGATACACCTGGACATGTTGACTTCTCAGGTAGGGTTACAAGGTCTTTAAGAGCTATTGATGGTTGTGTGGTTGTTGTTGATGCTGTAGAAGAGGTTATGGTTCAGACAGAAACTGTTACAAGACAAGCCTTAGAAGAAAGAGTTAGACCTGTTTTATACATAAATAAGATAGATAGGTTAATCAAAGAGCTTAGACTTACTCCAAACCAGGTTCAAGAAAAACTTTTAAGAATAATCCGTGAATTCAACAATCTTATTGAGCTTTATGCTGAACCAGAATTTCGAGATAAATGGAAGGTAAGCCCTGCAACTGGAACTGTAGCTTTTGGTTCAGCAAAAGACCGATGGGGGCTTACAATTCAGTCTGCTCAAGAAAAGGGAATAAAGTTTTCAGATATAGTTTCAGCTTACCAAGAGGGAAGAGTACAAGATCTTGTTAAAATCGCACCGTTACATGAGCCTATTCTAGATATGATTATTAGACATATACCATCTCCACCTATAGCTCAAAAGTATAGGATACCCAAAATTTGGCGTGGAGATCTTTCAAGTGAAGTAGGTAAAGCCATGTTAAACTGCGATCCAGACGGGCCTCTTGTTATGTGTATCACAAATGTTGTTGTGGATCCTCAGGCTGGTGTTGTTGCTACCGGCCGACTTTTCTCAGGAACCGTAAAAGCGGGAGATATTGTTAGGCTTATAGGTGCTAGAGATGATTGCAGAATCCAGGAAGTATGTATTTATATGGGTCAGTTTAGAGAAGTTGTTGGTTCACTTCCAGCAGGTAATATCCCCGCTTTGCTTGGCTTAGATAAGGCTAGAGCAGGTGAAACGATTTCCTCTTTAAGAGATACGATACCGTTTGAACAGCTTCAGTATGTTAGTGAACCTGTCGTAACAATTGCTATTGAACCTAAACATAGTAAGGACCTGCCCAAACTTATCGACTTTTTAAGAAAGCTTTCACTTGAAGACCCAAACCTTGTGGTAAAAATAAACGAGGAAACAGGTGAATATCTGATTTCAGGTATGGGACAGCTTCACTTAGAAATAGCAACAACATGGATTCAGAAAGCTGGACTAGAAATTGTAACCTCTAAACCGATAGTTCTTTATAGGGAAACTGTACGAAAAGAAGGCCAGGTTTTTGAGGGTAAATCCCCAAACAAACATAACAGAATCTACATGAAAGTTGAGCCTTTAGAACCTGAAATTATTGAACTTATAAAGAAGGGGGAACTCTCCGACTATACACCACGTCATCAAGTTGCAAAAATTTTAAGAGAACATGGTTGGGAGACTGATGAGGCTAGAGGTGTATGGAGAATAGATGAGCATTGTAACATACTTACAGATGTAACCAAGGGAATTCAAAGACTGGACGTGGTTAAAGACTCTATTATCTCAGCTTTTAACTGGAGTATTGAAGAGGGCCCATTAGCCTATGAAACCATTAGAGGTGTGAAGGTAAAACTTGTTGACGCACAAATCCATGAAGACCCTGTACACACAGGACCAGCCCAAATAATGCCTGCAACACGTAGATCGCTTTATGCTAGTTTTCTTTCAGCAAACCCAACTTTACTTGAACCTATTCTAAAGGTTACTGTAAAAGTTCCACCTGAACAAGTTGGAAATGTTACAAAAATAATAGTTGGTAAGCGTGGTAAGGTAGTTTCTCTTGAACAAAAAGAACATATTATGCATATAATAGGCGAGATTCCTACAGCAGAAACATTTGACCTTTCAGAGCTTATGAGAAGTGCAACTGCTGGAAAAGCATTTTGGGGAACAGAATTCTTAAAATGGGAGTTTGTACCAGCCTCTATGGTAAACCAGTTGATTAGAGAAATTAGAAAACGTAAAGGTTTATCACCAGAACCGCCAACCGTAGAGGACTTCATAGAATAAACCTAAAAATTCTCTTATTCTTCTGCTTTTTTGGCTAAACAAAAAACTTTAAGCCTAAAATACACCATAATACTTTTCTAGTGTTAGCCTAAGAAAAATTTTCCCACAGTTTAGGAGGTGTTCTAATGAGTGAGTATGTTTATGATCCAAGAAGAGTTCATGGTCAAGATGGTGTTGACTGGCAAGAGAGAGTTAACTTTGAACGTCTTAGAAAAGAGAGATTAGAAAGAGCAAGAAGTATGATGAAAAAACATGGGCTTGGAGCTTTAATCTGCTTTAACGGTGAAAATATTAGATATATTACTAGTACATGGCAGGGAAATTGGAAGGCAAACATTTTTGTTAGGTATTGTGTTCTTCCAGAAAACGGTGAACCAGTACTTTTTGAAACAGTAGGAGCAGATATGGAGTGTGCAATTATAGATGCACCTTGGCTTAAAGGAAGAATAAAACCAGCAATAACATGGGTTTGGTCAGGCC
>Ga0180301_10001877_pt1 | contig 16477 bp, 20 predicted proteins | sample GuaBasSediGuay16_FD_121797 | JGI IMG/M metagenome (GOLD analysis project Ga0180301, IMG submission 121797) | Subseafloor sediment microbial communities from Guaymas Basin, Gulf of California, Mexico - Guay16, Core 4569-2, 12-15 cm | ecosystem: Environmental > Aquatic > Marine > Hydrothermal... | reverse complement strand
TTGAAGCAGGAATACTCGCAGGAATATTCACTAAACTTACCCAAAAACAACACCACGCAATAGAAACACACTGCTGGGCAACAGGATACACAACATGCAGAATAAAAATATATCCAGAGTAGTTGCTGTTAAGTAGCAGTGATTAAATGACAGTATCTGATAAAGATGCAGACACTGTAAGCAAAATAATGGATATTATAGGCTACGAAAATATTACTTACTTGGCTGTCTTTGAAGACGATAAACTTGTTTTCTGGAGCGGTATGTGCAAAAAGCCGGAAATCGTAGATAGACTTCGTGAACTTATTAGAGAGTTTAAGGCAACTAGAGTTATTTTTGAGACTGAGGAAGGAGAAGCCATTATTGGGCAAAAAGACAAGAACATGGAGTTGTTTTTAATAGCCAAAAAGGATGTAGCATTTACGTTATTTGAGTTGATAAGAAGCTTACTTAAAAGACCTTAAACTATTTAAAAATGATTTTTATAATGTTCTATTTGGAGTGTTGTCTATTATTTAGCTTTGATTATATGGGCTCTAGGGGCTGGTCTTGATACTGCTTTAGTTACAGAGTTAAGAGCTGTAGATATTTTCCATATATATGCTCTATGTTATCTATTATGTATTGAGGGCTTGTTAAAAACTTTAAAATTTTATTTTTCTAGAAGTATTAATGTTTCATCTATTATTTTGTTTAAGTGGTCGACTATTGCTTTAAGCCACTCTGCGCCCTTTTCTTTAGAAGCTTTTGTAGCTGCTCCAGTTAATGCTTCTGAGTAAATGCTTTTTTCCATTTTATTAGAATATATTTTGATTGAAGGATATTCTGTTTCAACGTCTTTAGCGTAATTCATGTCAACTAGACTAGAGTTTATAGCCAGCATTACGCTTGTTTCGTCTTCTCCTGCGTGACCTGGCTTAGTGAATAGTTTGTCTCGAGTTTCTTGTGCTAAGTCTGTCCACCAGTTTATGACTATTACTCCTATGTCTGTTTTGAAGGCTGCTTCTCGGGCAGCTAACTTAAGTATACTTATGTTTCCTCCGTGGCCGTTTACTATGACTATTAGCTTGAATCCGTGTCTGGCGGCTTCAAGGATTATGTTTAAGATATACCTATATAATATATTTGGATCTATATCCCAGGTTCCGGGGAAGTCTCTTAATCCTCTACATGAGCCGTAGTATACTGGCGGGAGGAGAACTGTGTCTTTTCTTACTGAGGCTATTTTTTCTCCAATGTATTCTGCTATAATTGTGTCTGTGCCTAAGGGTAAGTGGTCTCCGTGTCTCTCGATGCTTCCTACGGGTAGTACTGCTACCTTCTTTTCTATTTCATCAAACTTTTTCCCTATGATTTCCCATAGCCTCATTATTATCATATGTTACTAGAGTTTCTGCTTAAATATTGTTGACGGTTAGGGCGACATGCCTTTCATTACTGGCTCTTTTTCGTAAGGCTTTAGCCTCCTAATGTATCCTAGTTTTTCTAGCTTTCTTATGTTGTCTTCTGAGCCTTGTACAAGGTCTCCTAAGTCTCTTTGGTCTAACGAGAATAGTATGCTGTAGAGCTTTTTCCTCATTTCTTTTACTTTCCCTGTTTCTATGTCAGCTAAATTATTTTGTTCTAGTGGATCTTCTTTTAGATTGTAGAGTTCTTCCTCTCCTGTAGAGTACCATATGTACTTGTATTCGTCTACTATGAGTGCTTTAATGCTCTTGTACCATTTTCTGAAATCGTAGTCAGGATCAATGTTTAGCATTCTCTCGAATGCTAGTAGTGGTTTCTGGTACTCTGCTAGCGCGTATTCTCTTTCTTGTCCTTTGAGGGCGTTAAAGAGGCTTACTGCCTGGCACTGTTTCCACACATCTATGCTCTTTACTTCAAGTACTTCTAGTAGTGTTGGGAAAATATCGTGTGTCTGTACGAGTGACTCTATTTTTTCTTTCTGTGGAAAGATTTCAGGGTGTCTTATTATAAGTGGGACGTGTATACCGGGCTGATATAGGTGTAGTTGATGTGCTATGTGAGGAGGATAGTGTTCTCCTTGTTCGTCTCCATGATCGCTAGTGATAATTAGTATTGTTTTGTCCATTAGATTTTCTTCTTCTAGGAATGTGAAGAGTTTTCCTAGTCTATAGTCGAGGCATGCTGTTTCTCCGTCGTAGAGTGCTCTCAGCTTCTTCCAGCGTTCTTCGCTTACCTTCTCTAATCCCATTCTTACTTTCCATATGTTTGGCTGTATTTTCTTAGCTTCCTCTAGACTCAAGTCTCCTGCGAATTTCTTAATGAATTCTTCCGGCGGTATATATGGTAAGTGTGGTTCTAGGCAGTTGATGAAAACAAAGAAGGGGCGTGTTTTGTTTCTTTTAATCCATTCAATGGCAGCTGATATTTCTTTACTAGAGCCTACTTCAACCCATTCTTCTAGCGAAGAGAAAGTGAATGTATAAAATTCATCGAATCCTCTATCGTCTCTAATACCGTATCTAGCCCACCAGTGTCCTTTGTTACAGAAGCCTGCTGTACGGTAGCCTTTAGCCTTAAAGATTTCAGTTAATGTGTATTTTTCGACAGGCTTGTAGTTATAGCGGGCTCCTACGCCGTGGCCGTAAACATAGCGCCCTGTAAAAATCGAGGCATGGGAAGGCAGAGTCCATACTCCGGGAGAAATGCAGTTGAGGAAAATTGTTCCCTCTTTCGCTACTTTATCTATGCTTGGTGTAGTTTCTTTCTCGTAGCCATAGCAGTGGAAGTTACTTGCTCTCTGAACATCCATTATTATGAGAATTACATTAGGCTTCATAAATAATTTCTCGCAAACAAAATATTCAAAACTTTTCTCGCAAAACAAAATTGATTTAAGTAAACAGCAATATGACGCAGGTTCGCGTTTTTAGGATTCTTTGGATAAATATTTTGGAGTAATAATTAAGGCTTATTTGTGCTAGTCAACTACTTTAAAGAATTGTCTAGTTAGCTTTAGGCAACTGTAGTCTAAATAATTTTTAAATACTTTTTTATACCATTTATAGGTGATTGCTATGTCGATAATAGAAAAGATAAAAGCGGGCTTAGGTAAAGTAGTTGAGATAACTAATTTGAAGAAGAAAATGGATGAAGAAGCTGAGAAGGTCGGATACATTATTTACGAAAAGTTTAAGAAAGGTGCGCCTCCAGATCCTGATGTAATTGAGATCTTAAAAAATGGAGAGTATTGAGAAGCAGATTGCTGAAAAAGAAAATAGAATAAGGAAGTTAAAAGAGGAACTCCTCCGCCTAGCTGAGGTGTAATACTTTCATTCCGAGTAAGCGTCCTGTCTCTAGGAGTGATTCAAGCCAGTGGCCGTAAGTCATAGATATATGCTGAGACCCTACTAGGATTTCTGGTATTTTGTTTACATCTCCCTTAACGTCTATGTGTATTATTATGCGGCAATGTATGCCGTCTACACTGTACTTAGTCCATCCTTCTATAACAGTCATTTTCTCCAGAGAAGTGTCTACGTTGAGTAGTGTAATTGGCTGCTTTTTCTTTATATCAGCGTAAGCTGTTACACCGAACTTTCTTCCGTGGTAGTCTCTTACACGGTACTTGGTTGAAGCCATTGAAAGAGGTATTATATCGTGCTCTATAGTGACTTCTCCCTCTTTTGCCTCGAACATACCGGGCTTATACCCGAAGTTACCCATGAGTACTGGTTGCCCGCTGACTGCGTGAAGTATTAGAGCTGATATTGTAGCCGTTATGTCTCCTTCACACGCGCACATGATTCCTTCGTCTATTAGTCTGTTGAAAGCCATGCACGGCACAACGGGTCTCTTGCAGTGAAATGCTGATTCTTCGGTGAATCTGCCGCAGTTAATTGTAACAGCGTTAGCGTCTTCTTCCTCGCAGAGAAGGCGTAGTGTCAAGTATATTTTAGCTGCGTCAAGTAACTCTTCTTCGCCGGGCTCAACTATTTCAGCGAAATCTTTTTTCCATGCTTCAAGTACTTTCTTAGCTTGGTCATCTGGTATGCTCTTAAATACTCTAAAGAACTCGCTCATATCGACGTGCTTGGCTCTAATACCTAGCTTCTTCTCTATTTCATAGAAGTCCCACGGACCGTTAGGAGCCGAGAAAGAAGGTATTTCACCTATATAGAGGAACCGGCTTTCTTTCAAATACTTCTTTACTCTAAGTGCTCTCAGAAAACTCTCGGAAACATATTTATTGACTATAGGGAGCCCGTATAGCTTTAAGGTCCGTAGCTCTAGTGGAGCGCAGCCAAGAGAGCCCACTAAAAGAGCGTCAGTATCGTACGTTAGTTCGCTCAAAAAACGCCTCAAATCACTTTGTTTTCTCACAATAAAAGGTTCGTCTACTTCAACGAAATCTAATCCTATATTTTGCTTAAAGTCTTCAACCATTGCTTTAGCTCTCTTTAAAAGCTCTTCCTCGGGAAGCTGAGGAATTTGAGGAGTACCTTTAACGTCGGGTGAACATACGCTACCGTAACTATACTCGTAGTGGTATAGTCCAATAAAAACAGGCTTTATTTTAACAATACCTCTCTTATTCTCCATCAAATAAAATACTTAAAGACTATATAAAACACTAAGGATATGCATAGTAATTAGTCCTTAATATCTATTGTGAGTAATGAGTCAAGAAAATATAGTCAAAGAATTAGTTAAAATAATGACTTCGGCAGGACTTGAAGTATACATGATAGGTACCCGAAGTATTATTTTCCATGGAGTAGACTTAGGACGTGAGACTAAAATATCTTCTTTAGAGAATCTAGTAGTTTTAAAAGTAATGTCTTGTGAGCATAAAGATATTAGTGATCTCAAGAAAATACTTGCATAGAAATGGGTTGAACTTGATAAGCAATATCTACTAAATAGAGTCAGACAGGCGGGGCTCTTAGCTTTACCTGAATATTTTATGCCTATAGTAACCAAAGGTATTATTGTAGGCCACTCTGCCCAAGCAATTCTAATAGATGATGTTTTAAAAGTAAACTATTTGCCAGGATACTTAAAACTTGTATGTCCTGATATTGATTCTATAATAAAGATTGCTAAGGAACAGGAATTAAGAGTATATAAAGGTAAGAAGTCTATAACTATATCAGATACCGTATATAAAGTAAAAATATTTCTGAATAGACAAATTCCTTCAAAAACTATTGCTAAGAAAGTAAATGAATACATTATATATGTAGCGATTCATACTCAATAGCATAGCAAAGTAAACGACCTAGATAGTATTATAGAGTCTTCTGTAGAAATAATATTAGTGAAGATGATAGTGTATAAGATTTCTTCCGGTAAAATAGCTTTACTTAAGGATATTTTCTTAGAGAAAGGCTTTACTGGCCCATATACTAGAGTTTTAATTAAGCCTAATGTCTGCGGCTTTTATCCTCCTTCACACTTGCTTATGAAGACTGTTGTCGAGTACTTTAGCGAATTATCAGAGAAAGTAGTGCTGGTCGAAACTGAAAGCACTATGTATAAGCCAATGAATAGGTTCCGTGAGCTAGGCTACGTTGAGCTTTTTAAAGACAATCCAAGAGTAAAGTTTCTCGACTTAACTAATTTCGATGTAGTTAAAGTAAGCGTACCTGAGGGCAGAGCTTTAAGGAAAATACCTGTTTCACGCATTGTACTCGATTTTCCTTTAGTGAATGTAGCTAGGGCAGGTACACATCCTTCTACGAGAGTCACTATAGCTCTTAAAAATCTCTTTGGGCTAGTTTCAGCTAAGCACAAGTATTTGCGCTATCATCCGCTCGGAATGGATAAAGTAGTGGCGGATATAGCTAAAGTAATTAAGCCTGCTTTAAATATTGTTGAAGTACCTGGTAGCATTTTAGTAAGCGAAGACGCGTTAGCAGTAGATATTGTGGCTTCAAGAGAAATAGGCGTAGATCCGCTCGAAGTAAAGCACTTCCACTACATTGCAGAAGATAGAGGATATTTGCTAGAAGACTACATTAAATCTGTTAAAATTATATCTAAGTAATGTTCGGTATATTGGCTTTAAATCTATATTCATTGAATTCTCCTATAGTCATGCCAGCTATTTTAGCAGCTTTATAGATGTCTCCTGTCTCAATGTAAATTATCAGAGCCAACTTAATTAAAGGTGGCTGCTTGTTTATGTAGTTCCAGTCAGCGTACTTTTTCCTTATTTCTCTAAATTCTTTATCTTCTTCTTCCCACTTCTTTAAAAGCTCAGGAGGCGGAATTATTTTCTTAGCCATTTTTCAACCCTCTCTAATACTTCTTTTAACCTTTTTCGACTAAATATATGTTTAGTATCAATCTCATATTCTCTTACTACTTTAATAAAGTCTTCTAAAGCATTAACTTTAATTACTTCTTTATATACTGCCTGTTCTAGTACTTCAAGAGAAGTCCATACGCGGACTTTAGAGTAAACTGGATGAAATTGAGTTACTCTAAGTATTCCTATATTTTCGCTTAAGAGAATGGAATTTGTCTTATAAGCTATAATTAAGCAGAGTATATCTGGACGCTCTAAAGCAGGAATTCTTGGATCAGCGGCAATTTCGTCTCTCAGTTTAATGTACATTTCTTCTTCTGAAGAAGACCAAGGGTAAAGTCTCATAATGTCTCTACTTAATAACTGTGAAATATACTCTACTGCCTTAGGAGACTTTATTTGAGCCAGTGTTTCTTCATGAATTAGCAGCAGTTTAAATATATTGTTTAATATTTCTCTCCTTCTGTATTTTGCCCAATCTATTATAAAGCATGTATCAACTACTCCTTGCACTAAATCACCACAGGGATATTTGCTTTTCTTCTAATTTCATCGAATTCTTCTACTGTTAATCCGGCTATTTTAGCTGCGACATAGCGGTCTCCTTTTTCAATGAAATAAATTAGTGCAGCTCGGATATGAGGTGGCTGCTTGTTTATGTAGTTCCAGTCAGCGTACTTTTTCCTTATTTCTCTAAATTCTTTATCTTCTTCTTCCCACTCTTTTAAGAGTTCTTTTGAAGGTGTTTTAATGGACATCAATACTATATTCTTTTCGAATACTATTAGTTTAACGGATCTAATTATATTAAAGATAATAATACATGTCTCAATAACTGCTTTGAATATCATTAGTGTCAAAAGTGTAAAAGTTTTTACTCGAAGCTATAGTTGGAAATATGAGTAAGAGAATATAATAGTTTTAGACTGGCTTCCAGCAGCTCATGTGGTTTATTGTGGCTTAAATTGGCTTAAAAATATTTTGATGAGTATAGTAAGGTAGGCAATACTATTGTATACCATAATTCTACGAGCTAGAAAGGGTGAAAAATATGACTTCATTTACTTTCACATATTTCTTAGACGAGCCTACTGGTAAGAGTCTAGCTGCTTACAAAGAGTCCTTAAAAGACTTTATTAAAATACAGAAACTTATTAGATCCCCACCAGACGTAGCACTGTTCTTGTTACGTAAACCGGAGTACCGGGCTTTCGCTCAACATATTTTAAGATTGCCTTAGAAGAGTAGGAGTAGACTTATCTTTAATACAGCTCCCTCTACACAACAAAAACTATGATTTAAGCGAGGAAGTCTCTTTAATAATTCTCGCCGATCTCCCCGAACTAGATAACGAGGAAGTAGCGTTCCTTGAGAAATGTGTCAAGGAAGGAAGAACACTTTTAGTCATGTGATATCCTCCTACAGGTCTTCGCCTATTGCTAGGAATAGATGAAAGAAATGTAGGGAAGTACAGCGGAGTAGAAATTACAGTAGATTTTCTTAAAAGAAATTCTAGAGGAAAAATTCTTGAGCTAGGTTATAGGCTAGTCTCCAGGTATTAATTACGCCAGTAAATGCACCCGCTAATTGATACATGAGAATAATGAAGGAAACTATAGCGGTTATTCCAGCGAATTCTTCTATAATACTCCATACTTAATATCCTCTAGGCAGAAATCTTATTTACTATAGGCTCTTAAGTTAGCAGCATCTAGAAGTCACTTAATTGAAACTAGAAAAACCGATGTAAATACTAATGTTACCCAGGATGCTTTAGCGAGAAGCACACTCATTCTTAATCCAGTAAAGTTTACATTAATTATAGAGAATATGAAAGTAACTAAAGAAAACCCATAGAAAATTAATGTAGATACTTTGGAGACATTATCTACAAAGCTCTTAGATGAAGATTTTCGTAGCCGAGGTGCAATTACTATGTATCCTTGCTTAATGTATCCTTTAACAGGGCATATGCTAAAATGTCTGCCAATGCATGCCATATAAGCCAATTAGCTAGACTGAGTGACAGAATTTCTGCCATTAAAGTAATGTTCTCTGAGTAGAAATAGATGTAGAGAATAGGTATAACTACTAGCGCTACGAGAACTAAAGTAGAGGCAGCAGTCGATTTTCCTTAATTTTTTATAAATGAAATAATAGATGATAGAATTAAGCTAGGCGCTAGCCCTAAGTCCATGTATTTAAGCAAGATCAGCATTTTTGAGGGAAAATTTTCTCCATAGATATAGAGAGCGAATGGACGTATAGTGAAGAGAGCAAGCCCTATAATGAATACTAATGTGTTGACATGCTCTTTACCACTTTTAGATAGCAGAAACGTAGTTATAATGAGTGTTATTAAAAATAATGGAAATACTTCGATTAAATAAAATGTCTCGATCATGATACGTAAGTATCTATTAAAGAATAAAAATTTTCTTGCTAAGGAGGTACTATGTAATAAAGTTATTTATTTGATTTTGAGTACTATTAAGTATGGCGTCAGAAGAAAGGCTTAAGTGGTTTAGTGAAGCTAGGTTCGGAATATTTATTCACTGGGGACTTTACTCGATTCTAGGTAGAGCTGAATGGGTTATGTTTTTAGAGAGAATTCCAGTAAGAGAGTACGCTAAGCTAGCCGATAAATTTAAACCAGATAAGTTTGACGCCTATGAGTGGGCTGAGATAGCTAAAAGAGCTGGCGCCAAGTACATGGTCTTTACTACACGTCACCATGACGGCTTTTCTCTATTCGACAGTAAGGTATCTGACTTTACTTCAGTAAAGTCGGCTGCTAAGAAAGACTTTGTTGAAGAATACGTGGAAGCATGTAGAAAAGCGGGACTAAAGATAGGTTTTTACTATTCGTTACTAGACTGGAGATGGAACGCTTACTGGAAAGGGCCTAAAGAAGACCCTGAGGGCTGGGAGAAGTTTCTTAACTATGTTCACAGTCAAGTAGAAGAGCTCTGCACACAATATGGTAAAATAGACATACTGTGGTATGACGGAGCTTGGCCTTATACGGCCGAGGACTGGCGGGCCGCTGAACTAAACGCTAAAGTAAGAAAGCTTCAGCCACAAATACTCATAAATAATCGGTCGGGGTTGCCGGAAGACTTCGATACACCTGAGCAAGTAATAAGGCCTTCTAAGCCTGGGAGGCTTTGGGAGACATGTATGACTATGAACGATAGCTGGGGCTACTTTGAGGCTGATAGAAACTGGAAGACTGTTAAACAGTTAATACAGATTCTAGTGACATGTGCCAGCTATGAAGGCAACTTGCTTTTAAATGTAGGGCCTCGAGCCGACGGAACATTTCCGCCGGAAGCACTAGAAAGACTTGAAGCAATAGGAGAGTGGATGAGAGTTCACGGAGAATCAGTGTATGGGTCGGAGCGCTGCCCCTTCACAACAACGGTAGGCCCTATGACAGCTAAGGGAAACAAGGTCTATGTCCATGCATTTAGGTGGCCTGGTAAAGAAATATGTGTAGCTGGTGTAGCGAATTCAGTGCAGTCAGCTTATATTCTCACGACAGGAGAAGAAGTAAAAGTAGAGCAGAAAAAAGATAGAGTATTTCTTAAAGGACTACCGAGGCTAGCACCAGATCCTTATGACACAGTAATAGTACTGGAGTTAGATGGAAAGCCTGAAAAAGCTCCACTTACTCTTTAAACTTAATATAAACGCTATTTTAGCGACTTGACCCTTAGCAAAGCTGATTACTTTGTACACACTAGTAAGTAGTATCTTTCATCAATATCCTCTATTAATTCAATAGTAAACCCGGTTTTCTCAATAATTTCAATAAAGGATTCTTTGTCCACATAAATATCACAGTATCTGAAAAATTCTACTAATTCGTCTACAGTAAATCCAAGTTCTCTTCGAGTTTGGTCACTGTCCCACGTAGTAATGCCGTAAAATTCTCTCACAACAAGTTTTCCTTCAGGCTTAAGCACACGGTAAGCTTCCTTAACAGCTTTAGCAAATCCGAGAATTTGGCTAAAGCCGCAATTATTGGTAATTACATCAAAGTAGTTTTCTTTAAATGGCATTGCTCTAGCGTCAGCGACCATAGGTAAAGACTTGTCTAAGAGCTTGTAGTAAGTTAAAGTACCTTCAACTCTTTTAGCACATTTATAATCTATGTCAAAGCTATAGAATTCTTTAAAGTCTCTATATTTTTCAATGAGACAGGTTAAAAAGAATCCTCCACCAGAACACATATCAAGTATTTTGCTCGGAGAATATTCTCTAACAATATCGACCATTCTTTTAAGAGACACAGAGCTCTTTGTTTGCTCCTTAATTCTTTGCAAATGCTTTTCAACATAGCATTTTCTAATACGCCAGCCACCTATAGCTAAAAGCCTTCTATCAACAGGTTCTTTGAAAAATACTTTAGGAGGAGAATACTCTCCTCTGAGTACTCTGAAAGTTCTTCTTCTGACTTCTTCCACACCATACTTCTTTAATAGTTTTTCATAGGACTCGAGAGTGAAACCGAAGACAGCTTCTACGAAGGGATGGTTCCAGCTAGCATACTGACCCGGCTTAAGTAAAACAGGGATTCTTGCATAAACTTTAAATAAAGTATTGCATGAAGTACAAGATAAGATAGCTCTCTGAATAATAGTGCCACATCTAGTAGCTTTCTCGATAGTTAAAGTACTTTTGCAAAGAGGACACACTACTGCTAAAGTCTTGAGCGAGTATTCAAGAAAGCTCATTTTCATACATAAATTAATCCATTTTTACTGATACTTATTTTTATCTAGAGAAAATTTATATATTTTAGACGCTTATATTAAACGGAGTTCTAGTTAACATTAGAGTATATGGCTTCAGAAATGTTTAAAATTAAATGAAAATATGTTAAGTTAAAGTAACTATTTTTATATTTGAGCAAGGCTTTTCAAGAACTCCTCGAATTAGTTTTAAAAATGCTTCGTCGACATTCTGTCCAGTCTTAGCGCTAGTTTCAATATAGCCCAGAAGACCTAGTTTTTCGACTTTCTTTAAAGCATTAGCTTCAGATACTTTTCTACAAGGTAAGTCTATTTTATTACCTACAAGGAGTAAAGGTAAGTCTCTTTCGACGCTTCGTGCTTCGCTAACCCATTTTTCTACAAAGTCAAATGAGCTTACTCTAGTTACGTCAAATACTACGAGACCTCCGGCTGCTCCTTTGTAGTAGAGAGGTCTGAGCGAAGAAAATCTTTCTTGACCAGCAGTATCCCATATAACTGCTTTAACTAGAGTATCATTTCCCACTAAAATTATTCTAGTACCGAAGGCCACGCCTACAGTAGACTTAATGTCTTCTTTAAATTCTCTTTGAGTAAATCTTGTACATAAACTAGTTTTGCCTACACCAGAATCCCCAATCAAAATAATCTTCATAGTAACAAGTCTACTCGGAACAGGAAGTCCTGCTTCTCTAAATATTTCAGACGCTACGCTATACCCATATGTTGATACTATTCTATCAAACAGTTTATAGGGATCTTGAATACTTTCTGGACCAATTTTCCATCTAAGTTTTTCGCGTAAAAGACTACTCAAACGCTCCATGATCGTCCCCTCGAGCTCCAGCTAAGTAACTTAAGAGAGGACATACAATAGCAGAAACATTTATTCTAGGCATAAATAGAATTAATAAGTACAATGTCACAGCTATTTGCTCACTAAAGCACATAAATGCCCTGTACTCTTAGGTAATTAAGATATTTAAGTCTTTCTAAAAACAATTTTCACCCCAAAGTAAAATGCTTTGTTCAAAAAAGAATATAAGGAACTCATCTTTCACTAAAAATTATCTCTATATAATACTAGAAAGTAATTAAAATAAATATATTATAGGTTAATTAACAGCATTTGTTAACATTAAAAACATTTGTAAAGACTATTGAAAAAATAATGTTAATGTTCGAGAAAAGTGTCTTCAATATTAATTGTTGACAATAGATGTAAGTAACTTAGGTAAATCACTTATATCGTCATAGTATATTTTTTAAACTTAGTTGTATTAAACTGAATTTTTTCACAATGTTTCCTATTAATTAATGCATATATTTCTGCAAATGGACCTAAGTCTAGTGCTTTTGCTAAAATTTCGATGAGTTTTTTAAGTGTAAGGTTTTCTAGTATATCTATACATAATGTTTTATTACCCATTATTATTAAATCGAAGTTATGATAAATTCCACTTTCACCTTTTATTTTACTGTTAACCAATACTTTAACATTCTTTTCTTCTAGTTTCTTAACTAAATCTACTAATACTTTTGTAGTTGTAGAGCTCATATCGATAGCGCTTTTACTAAAGCTTATATAGTCCTTATGATTCAGTTTTTTAAATGAAAAATAATGTAATATAAAGCACTAAATTATAAAATATCAAGAATAATATTATTTATAAAGTTTTCACTAGAATTTGTTTAATGATTTCGGACTCTATGATTCGGAAGAAATTAAAGGGACTTTAGAGTATGGGTTTTATGGGTATGGGTCTTATAATTCCCCGCTCGGAAGCTAAAAAGCTTGAGGGAAGAGGATGGGTTCTTCTCTATGGTAGAAGGAAAACAGGGAAGACTTTTCTTGTTAGAAGTATGATTCACTATGACTACTACTTTTTTGTAACTAGAGGGAGGGAAATATTTTGTGAGAGTGCAGGAAACATAGAGATACTTACTTACTCTGTTTTCTTAGAGAGACTTAAGAATCTTCTTAGAGATAATATTGTTTTAGTTATAGATGAGTTTCAGAGACTTCCCGAAAATTTCTTAGATTTTCTTCATTACGCGAAGAGCTGGAGCAAAGCTAAGGTTATTTTAGTGGGTTCTAGCATGCTAGTTTCAAGAAAAATTATGCATTCACGCAGCCCTCTTCTTGGGATAGTTAAGCCAGTTAAGCTAGGCTTAGCTAAACCGCTAGACGTACTACGCGCTTTACTTAAACTAAAGAGACCAGAAGAAGCTTTAATGCTTGCTCCTTTAGTTAGTGATCCTTGGATACTAGAGTTCATAGATCTAGATAAACCGTATGGAGAAATAATAGATCAAATTGTAGAGGCTTTGAGGCTAAGTGCTCGAGGTCTTGTAGGGGAAGTTTTTTTAGAAGAAGAAAGAGAGCTTACTGAAAGATACGAGGCTGTTCTAAGAGCTATTGCTTGTGGCTGTAAGACTCCCGGAGAAGTTGCTTCATATCTTTCAGGAATATTGAGCGAACATCTGAAGTCGCAGGATGTGAAAAAGTACATAAGTAATCTTGTTGAAATGGGACTTGTCAGGAAAATAAAGGTATTCAATAAGAAAAGATATCTGTATACAATAGATTCTCCTCTTCTAGACCTCTTTTTCTATCTCGACGCTAAGCTAGGGTTTTATGAGCTTCGTTCTCCATTAAGCCTCACTAGGAAGAAAGCCGTGGAGAAAATTCCATTTTACTACGAGCGCTTCGTAGTCGATTTGTTTGCACAAATACTGGATGCTGAAGTTCAGAAGCGTTTTCAGCCCGAAATAGACGGCGTTTTAGTGAGAGGAAGAAAGCCTATTGCAGCCATAGAGGTGAAAATGGGTAAGGTGAGTCTCAGCGAAGTATATGACTTTAAGTCTAAGGTTTCAAACTTAGTAAGAAGACTGATAGTAGTTGCTAAAAGTGTTCCAGAAAATATCTCTAAGACTGGAGTCGAAATATATACTCCCGAAAAAATTGCTGAAATAGTTAAAGACTTTAGTTAAAGTCTCATTACTAAAACTTTTAAAAAGGTGAAGAGACTTAAAGCTATAGTCTTTTTAGCTCTGGAAGTACTTTTTCTGCAAATTCTTCTATCGGCTTTATCTTATACGCATCGGGGAAGTAGAAAATGAATTCTCTGACGCCTACTTCGACGTATTTCTTAACTCTTTCTACTATTTCTTCGGGTGTTCCTATATACTGTGTTTTCTTTAATCCTTCGTAGCTCGACTTACTCAGTACGAGAAATTCGCATTCTTTTATCTTCTTTTTGATTTCTTCTTCACTTTCACCCATTATTAAGAAGCCGTCGTGAACCTTTATTATTTCATTGAAGTCTCTGCCTATTTTCTTACAGTGCTTTTTAAGTACTTCTAGTTTTCTTTTGTAGAACTCTGGGTCTCCCCAGACATGGTATTTGTTAGCGTGTTTGGCTACTACTCTTAGAGTTAATTGCTCTCCTGCTCCTGCTACTAAAATTGGCGGATGGGGCTTCTGTACAGGCTTAGGATCATTTAGTCCTTTCTCTACTTTGTAGTACTTTCCTTCGAATGTTACTTCGTCTTGAGTCCACATCATTTTAATAATTTGTAGTGCTTCGTCTAGCGCCTTTATTCTGTCAGCTGGCTTAGGGAAAGGTATTCCGTAGCCCCTGAACTCGTTTTCGTACCAGCATGCTCCTATACCGAATTCTACTCTGCCGTTTGATATTACATCTACATTGGCTACTATTTTAGCTAAGACAGTTGGATACCTATAGAGAACACAAGTAACTAATGTTCCTAGCCTAATTTTCTCAGTTACTGCCGCTAATGCTGTTAGCGTAGTCCATGCTTCGAAAACAGACCTACCTTTAATCGGCTGCGGTACTGTATGGAAGTGGTCGAAGACCCATAATGAGTCGAAGCCTAGTTCCTCGGCTCTTTTAGCTACCTTAACTATGAGATTCCACTGCTCAGTAGCAGGTAAATCAGGAGGTAAGTCAAGTCTCCATCCTTGAGGCACAAAGATACCTATCTTAAGTTTCTCGGACATATGTTTTTGTAGAGCATAATGTTAATAAAAATTTACGCCGAAGGACTTTTATATAAAAGCATATTTATACCTGTTTCATTTCGAGGAAACGTTTATAGATTTTCTCCATTAACTTTACGTCTTTTAAAGCGTCTCTACCGTTAGTTAAGGGTTCTTTATCATGTTTAATGCATTCAATAAAATGTTCTGCTTCTTTCTTAAATGCCCATTCCCATTTTCCCCAACAGTGCTTAAACGTTCTATTTTGGCTACTGTATACTTCTACTAATGCTGGAATATTTCTGAGCAAAGGTATTGGAGGTTTCACTTTAATCCATCCTTTCTCAAAGTATATTTTCAGCTCTTCGTCCCAGAAATGAGCTTTAATAAAGCCTGTTTCAAATCCCACGTTGAAGTTTTCGTAAGATATCACTGAATTATGCGTATTATCGTGAAAAGTTGAGTAAACTATTTTCACTGGCTCGCCGAAAAACCATCTCATTAAGTTTATGTCGTGGCAGAAAACATCGAGAAAAGCTCTGTATCTAGAATATTCACTTAGATTCATCCACTCAGGAGGCCGAGGCTTAACTTCAGGTCTAGGTTCATCTGAAGTAACAAGAGGACTTGTACCTATTATGCCTCCAAGCCAGTCTCCGCCGTAGCAATGTACTCTAGCGTATGTTATTTCTCCTAGTTCTTTACTGACCATAAGCTTTGATACGAGACTTTTAGCGTACCTACAGCCCGGGTCATAGCGTTTCATGTAGCCTACCATTAATATTCTTCCTCTTTTTTCAGCACACTTTACCATTTCTTTGGCGTCGCGGGAATTAGTAGCTATAGGTTTTTCTACAAAAACATGTTTACCTGACTTGAGTAAGTCTATGACTATAGGCGCGTGAAGCTCGTCTGCTACAGCTACAACACATGCATCTATATCCTTTACATCAATTATGTCTAAGTGAGATCTATAGTAGCGTGGAATATGGTATTTTGCGGCAACAGCTTTACCTAGCTTCTCTCTGAGCTCACACAATGCTACTATTTCACAATCACTAATACTCATGAAATTAGGTATGTGGACCAGCTGGTTCATTATACCTGCTCCAATAAAAGCGAGCCTAATTTTCATTAAACCACCTAATCGAGAGATACTCCAGCAGAAGAAGCCACTTTAACTAAACTACTGTACGCTTTCTTCGCTATTTCTAAGACATTCATTTTCCAGTACTCTTCCCTAAAAATCTCTACAGACAAGTACCCTTCGTAACCTTTCTCACGGAAGATTTTCAGTACGTCGACTAAAGGTATTACTCCTTCACCGCAGAAGAGCCTATGCTTGTCAGCTAATTTGTCTCGAGGCAAGTCTTCGCAGTCATTTATGTGCACAAAAAACAGCTTATCTCCGGGAACTTCTCTCAAGTGATCTAAAGACCC
>Ga0180301_10001876_pt1 | contig 16477 bp, 22 predicted proteins | sample GuaBasSediGuay16_FD_121797 | JGI IMG/M metagenome (GOLD analysis project Ga0180301, IMG submission 121797) | Subseafloor sediment microbial communities from Guaymas Basin, Gulf of California, Mexico - Guay16, Core 4569-2, 12-15 cm | ecosystem: Environmental > Aquatic > Marine > Hydrothermal... | reverse complement strand
CTCCTAAAGAAGTACCACATAGAGTACATAGTATTAGATAAAAAAGCTTCTTATTTGAGATTTATTAGATTCACCCATCTTCCCAATTTCATCCCCGTATATGAGAATCAGCGAATACTAATCCTAAAAGTTGAAGGGGGGTAAGATGGAACATAAAATGTTGTTTGAAAAATTGTATCAAAGAGGGTATGGATGTAGGCCACTTCTTGGTGGTAATAGAACACGCTTCTTAGTACTACGAAAATATGTAATCCAAGAAATTCGATCAAGGTATTCGCCAGTTATCTTGGATATGGGGTGTGGTACAGGCACTTTCTCGCTAGAGTTTGCTAAAATTAAGCCCGAGGCTATGATAGTAGGTGTTGATATATCAGAGACAGCAGTAAAAATAGCAATCAAGTTAGCTAAAACACATTCTTTAGACAATGTCTCATTCGTTGTGTGCGACGCTGAACACTTACCATTTAGATCTGAGTGTTTCGGTGTCTGCTTTTACTCAGAGCTTCTGGAACACGTGCTCAATCCTGAGTTGGTGGTGAAAGAGAGTGCACGAGTCTTAAAGAAAGGAGGGAGGCTGATTGCAAGCATTCCATCAGCAAACAAATGTTCTTTTGAGTGGATAATATCTATACTGTGTGGAGGCGTTACTTGTATTGATGAAGGTCGATCCCTGTTTTATTTTGATAGATGTCCAAGAGTGGGGCATCCAATGTTCTATAGATTTACTGACAGATGGATTTTAAACAACTACTTTAAACATAGCGTGATGATTGAAAAGATTGAATATCATGCACACCTTTTTACACCCATCATAGAGGCCGTTTATCATGCGATAAAGCATTCAATACATAAAAAGTCAGAGCTGATGTTGCGGTCTTCTGCTCGTTTACTATTCGAATTTCTTAGTAGGATTTGTAGTCTAGATTACGTTCTTTTTCGAAAGGTACCTTCTGGTTCGAACATGATAATACTTGGAAGAAAGCGCACGCATAGGGAGCATGATGTCGCGCGTTGAACTGACAGCTAGAGCTTTAGCTGAAGCCGTTATAAGGGTTCTAAGCACTCCAAACCTAGCAAAACATCTTGGTGAAAGCAGAGGTCTTTTGGTTGATAGCGAAGAGGAAATATGTCGATAGATTCGTTGGGAAAACACCGAAGGAATACGGGGAACTAGAAGATAGACACAAGAAGGTGTTGGAGATCTTCTCAAAGTACGAATTCGAAAGGATTTTGGATGTAGGCTGTGGCGACGGGAACTTCTCCATGCTCATAGGTAAGGCCTGCAAGGCAAAAGAAGTCTACGGGATCGAGATCTCGGAGAAAGGGGTTGAAATGGCAAGGAAGAACGGGGTTAAATGCTATCAGCTTAATGTAGACGAGCAAGACTTCCCCTTCAAAGATAACTTCTTCGATGCTGTAATAAGCTTAGAGCTGATAGAGCACCTCTTCGACCCAGATCACTTCCTTGACGAAGTTTATAGGCTTTTGAAGCCGAAAGGCATATTTGTCCTTTCGACGCCGAACCTAGCTTCCATACACAACAGGATTGCCCTGCTTTTCGGTTACCAGCCTTTCCCCATGGTGTAAGTGCAAGATTGAACATTGGAAGAGCATATGAGCCAAATTCCGAGCATGCACAATCGCTAGATCACATAAGAGTCTTCACCCTACGCTCACTAAAAGAATTGCTTAAAATTCACAGCTTCAAAATTTTGATGGTAAAAGGATCCTGCGCCCAACTACCCAAAAATATGAGGTTCAGAGGCTTATTCAAGTGCGCAGATAAACTCTTCGCAAAGTTCCCAGGCTTGAGCTACAGAGTTATAATCGCTTGCCAAAAGCAATAGCCATGGCGCCTTTGAGCTTATAAGGGTCTCAATAATAATAATTCCGGCTAAGATCCCTCTTCAAGAATTTAGTTAGCGCGATATGAGAAAGAATTTATGTGAGAAGCGCTCAAGCCATATTATGAGCGCCTTTGTAGGTTTGGATGTGCATTCCGAGAAGACTTTCGCTACTGTCCTCGACCAGGATGGTCGGGTTGTCGCTCAGAGAAGAATGATAAATGAGCTTGTCCCAAGTTTCCTCAGACTCTTTAATGTTGAGAAGGTTGGGTTGGAGGCTTCAACCTATGTTGCTCCCCTGTATAGGACCTTGGTGAGGGAGGGCTACAGGGTTGAGGTCTCTCATCCTAAGAAAACAAGGTATATTGCTGAGGCAAGGATTAAATCCGATAGGGTTGACTCTAAAGCCATTGCTGAGCTTGTAAGGTTGGATGCTTTGCCCAGGAGCTATATGCCTCCAGCTGAGATTGCTGAGCTTCGTGAGAAGGTTAGGCGAAGAGCCTTCCTTGTCAGGGAACGTGTAAAGCTGATGACTAAGATACGTGGAGTCTTGGCTTATGAGGGTTTGAAGCCTCCAAATGGGTATGGCTTATTCACTAAGAAGGGTGTTGAGTGGCTTCATAGCTTGAACCTTAAACCGGTTGAGTGCTACTTGAGGATACTGGAGGTTTTGAATGGGGAGATCCGTTGCTTGTCTCGTCAGCTTCGTCGTCTCGCTAGGGACGATGAGGATGTCCGTCTTTTGATGAGTATTCTTGGTGTGGGTTATTATTTGGCTTTGCTGATTAAAGGCTGAGATTGGAGATGTTAATCGATCGAGCCTGAAGTTGGGTGCCTAAATCTGAACCAGTCCATATATCCTCAGTATGTGTCTGCGAGTTTGGCCACCTCGCCCTTTAATCTTCGCTTCCTCCTTTCCAGGCTTGAGGCTCTACGCTTCGCCTCCTTTGCTGTTCCGTTCCACTTCTTGATCTCACTCCTAACCCTAGACAACTCCTGTTTCAGAGTGTTCCTTTCTTTGTTGAGGTTGTCTACCTTTCTTTACAGTTTCTACCCCTTGCTCCCAATCCAGCCCATGTTTTTCAAATGCGTCCTTGACTATCTCCTTTTCTTGGGTTCGATCAATCGATCGTGGATTTCAGCTTCCAGCTCTCGTTTTCTCTCCTCATGCTTCTTCTGCAGCTCTTCGTTCTTCCTCTGATATTTCTGATGTAATCCTTCAAAATCTGCCTGTAGCTTCTCTTTTTCACGTCTTAGCGTTCCTAATTCTTGTTTCGCTTTTTCCACCAGTCTCCTCAGCTTCTTGATGTGTATGCGATAGATGGTGCTTTTGGACACACCGTAACGCTCAGCTAAGCTACCGTAGCTCTCCTCGCCAGACTCTATCAGCCTTGTGTCCTGCTCAATCTTTCTTCTCACATCTATCGATCGAAAAACGAGACGTTAATCGCGATCAGGAGGAGCAGGGGGAAGAAAGTTCTGAAGGAGGTTCTGGGAAGGAGGTTCAGGAAGATTAATAGCATGCTCGATTTGTCGTTGTCCTAGGGGTTGTAGGGGCACCGCCTCCCTTGGTGCCCGGCTTCAAAACCATCAAACTCAAAAAGAGGACCACTTTGAACCCGCAAAGAGAGACGTAAAAGAGAGAACCATCTGCCCGCATCCAAGCTACCGAAACAGAAGGTGAAAGCGGCGACAGCTTAACCGATAGATTAAAGAAAGCAGTTGACAACATAGTATTTAGTATTCTTCGAGGTGTCTCTTTGGGTTCAGACGTTATCGACGAAAAAATCTTTAAAAGCGAAGTCGACCCGGCTCTCATGCTCTCCTTCGTTAAGTTTGCCGCCGAAAAGATGGCAGAAACCTTCGGGCCAACATATAAGCGTCTCATCATAGAGTACGCCCTGAAGTTCGAGTCGGAGCTGCTGGGTGAGCGCCCCCCAGAAACCATCGACGACATCGAGCAACTAGCCAACTACCTACTCAGCAGGATTGAAAAGCATCCCAAGAGCTACTGCGCCCTTGTTTACGGGATGAGCAAAGTCGACCAGCTACTCCAAGGCGGGTCAGGAACAGCAAGAAGCGTCTCAGCTTCGGTGCTGAAAAAAATATTCGAAGATTCAGGAATGCTAAACCAGCTGATCGGATCAACCGCCAACCCGTACGAAGCACTAACAAAGGTAGAGGAGCTCCTCGCCTCCATAAAAGCCAACATGCCCGGAGAAATAGTCCTCCAAAACCTCTCAAACGGCAACCTTCGCATAATCATCCGCGATTGCCCTTACGTTGACGCTTGCAAGCGGATGCGCTCCGAAGGCCTCTGGAGACCCGACGGCACACCAGAATGCTACCTCCTAACACGGTCAACCGTAATCGCCGAAATCATAACCGGCAAGCAATACGACTACAAAGTTGAGGAGCTCACCCCTCCAGAACGCTGCAGCGGATACGTACACCCCATATAGCCCGTAAAAACACCCACCAACCCGCCTAAGCCACACCTCACCCCTCCACCCTTAAACTGAAAGACGCTTAAACCAGCTCAGAACACAATTTTTTATCTGGAAACCACACAAAGGGTACCCTACCTTAACGTTTGAGGAGGCGTCTTATGCCTGAACATGAAAAAGACGGGTTAAAAGGGAGAAAGGCAACACTCTTCTCGCTTGGACTCGCAAACTTCATGCACCGCGCCGACATCGAAGCCCTCCCAGCATACATCACGTCGATAGCACGCGAATTCGCCGAACCCAGAACAATGATGGGCCTAATGGTCTTCGCCAGAACAATATTCTACACAATCGCAGCACCAATCTGGGGATACATAGCAGACAAATACTCCAGAAAAAAGTCCTACTAGCCGGATGCGCAACATGGGGAATCCTAACATTCATCTCAGCATTCGCCCAAGACTACAACCAGCTCCTAGCACTAAGAGTACTAATAGGCGTAGGATTGGCATCGGTAATTCAAAATATCCAGACGAGACCTCCTAGAAATAGTGAAAATCCCAACAATGATCATCCCCTTCGTCCAAGGAATAGCAGGCATGATCCCCTGGACGGTACTCGTTGCACAATCACACTTCCCTTAATTATGCTCTTCAATCATCTGCTTAGTTTCCGCCACTATTTCGCTTCTCTTTTCCTTCGCTTTCTCGTTGATAATTTTAGGGTTTATTGCGTACCTAATTACCCATTCTTCGTTTGCCTCGCCAAGATTCTTCACACTCACTTTGAATGGTTTAACCTCAAAATTAGGTAATTCTAGCCATCCAATCCACTTTAAAAACCCTCTAACAAAATCTCTCTCCACCTTGTTTCCTCCGTCATTCTTTTCCAAAAAATAATCCATAATTTTTCTCCTTACCTTTCCCACTACTCTTCTCTTCATCTCCGATAAGATTCCATCTAACTCATCAAATAAACTTACGGGTAACGTAATAGCCATACTCTTTCCATTAGCGTACTTCCATACTAACCCATCTTCAATTATTTCCTTTCTTTTCTCCACCCACTCTTTAATGGGACCTGCTTCCTCACGACTTAACACAACATCGACACCTGAAACACGGTATGCTAGCCCCGATGCTAACGCTACCCCTTTCCGCGTCCCGAGAAACGGCAAAAACACTAAAGCAAGAGAACCGCTGTAATTAAGACGGCTATACACAGCCAACTCACATCCTTCCTTCCTTAAGCGGACATTCACCTTCAAAATTCTTGGCTTTCCAGTAATAACTGGCGCCTTTAACTTGCACATTCTTGAGAACTCCTCATAAAACGCTAAGGCTTCTGAAAACATTTGTTCAATACGTGGATGAACAACAAACTTCTCTATTAGTTTGCCATACGCATCCCAAGCGCCTTTAATGCCAGCTCCCTTCTCTCTTAACATTTCCTCAAGCACCCTCGGAAAACCACCTAAAAACTTCCTCCATGAAAGAGAATACACCTCTTCAATATTTGTCCTTTTAATCGCTCCCCCTCCTGAAATTAACCTTCTCCGCTAGCCCTAGCCTCTCCAGTGTTCTTAGCGCATCGGCAACCGTAGGCTCCCCTGTTAACTGCTTTAAAACCCTGTCAATATTATCGAAAATTAACAACTGCTTAGCCTTGATTCGAAGGAGATCTGGTTCAACGTGGCCATCACCTATAATAAACTGAGCTTGGCTTTCTCCAACGTATAACAAGCCTAGCATTTTTTCAACCGGGTCATGGCTTTTCAAAGCCTTAACAACCAGCTCGTGAAGCCATCCAGGTATAACACTGTTAATACTGGTTTTTTACCGGGACGAAACCCCATCTCTATAAAAAGATGCCCCAATTCACTTGATTCTACAATCATAACTGAACTATGTTTTGGACCACGTCTCATCGTTACATCAGCGTTTGTTAACTTTTTTATCATTTCCAAGTATCCCTCCTCTTCCAATTTACGAGAGCAAAAAATAGCTCTCGGCCCCGTTCTTTTTTCTGCCTAAGGTGTCCATCTGACATTAAACCCCCGCCACTCTTACCGAAATTAATTATCACGTCGACGCTGTCAATGCTCGCATTAAGGAGGAACGCTTTTATTGCTTCGGCAAGCCCCTCATGTTTTCCGCTTTAAACATTCCAGGGGTGTAAAGCGTAGAAAACTGTGTTTTTCCCTTAGGTTCGAAACACTCTAAAAATTCCTGAGCAGGCTGGTCTATCTCGCTTAGCAGCACGGAGAGCCTGAGGATGGTTGCCCCACCAATAGCCCTATTCGGATCATACCTTAGATCTTTAAATAATTCAATTTCATTCAACGCGGCTATCTTCCGACCTAAAGCTTCCTCAATCTTCCTTACAAAATGCATTACACGCTCATACTTGTCCCTTGGTACGACGTAAACCATTCTAGGGTCTATACTAGTCTTAATAAGGACATTAGGCGTCACCACCCTTCTCACCTTACCGTCATTAAAGATGACAGCGTTAAACACGCGCCAAGGTTGCTCTGCTGGCTTCGCAGCTACTCGTCTCTCAACTTCCAAAAGGAGGTTAAGCAGCAACTCCTGCCTATCAACCTTCACAACATCCGGAATGGAAAGTATAGATGCAGCAGCCCCAAGTTTTTCAACGCCGATAATACGTAGAAAACCACGTAACACTCCTATAACTGACCATTCATGACCTCCCTCTTCCTTAATTATCTCCCTCGCCATCTCTGTAAGGCTATTCCCTTCTTATCCATTGTTTCAATAACCTTCTCGTAATCAATTAAACGAAACTTCTTTTTTATCTCTACTTCAACACCTTCACGTCTCAAGTCATATCCCACTTTATTACATATCGTATCCCATACATCAATGGGATACTGAATTTCCCCTTATTGAAATCATACAGCTGGGGGCTATTAAATTTCATTTGTCTCGCGATTTTCTCTAACGACTCCCCCTTCTCTCTTAATATACTTGCTATTTTACCCTCACCACGCTTCAAGAAAACTCTCCCATAAATATCCAACCTTACATTCTGCCTCTGAAAGTCCTCCACAATACTCCTAGAACTTTCTTCCCTCCTCCAAAGAAGGTCATAAATGATCTGTAACCATCTTTCAGGAACCAGACGCCCATAAAAGAGTACACTCCCATCAATTTCGTTAAAATCAACCCCTGTAACCCCCTTCACCAACTTAACAAATTTTCTAATACTCACTTTTCCTCTCACACCCTCAACCTTCTCTAAAAGTTCTTTAGGAACGGGAATTCCACGAGCAAGCAGACCTTTCCCTCCCACTCTGTACAATACGCTCTTCAAGGCATCCGCAAATATGCTGCAAGAAACATCCCTTCTCAACCTAAACTTTTCAAACAACCACTCCGCCCACTCTCTTACAATACCTCTCTCAGAACGTATAATCCTCCCCAAAACTTCAACCGCCCTCTCCTCCTCCCTCTTAAACTCATTAAGAATTCATTTCAATGCATAGACATCACTCCCCCTCCACAACTCCTTCAACCTCTTCACATCAAAAAACAAATTCCTCCATCTTTCTCCTCCATTCTCAACCTTTCCACCCTCCTTTCTTGACCTCTCAACTTTTCCAGCTTCTTTAGCTGTCCTCTGCATTACCTCTTCAAGCGTCTTCCCTTCCGCTGCCTCTCTTAAGGTTTCTCCTCTAACTGCAGCGTCCAGTCTTGACAGCGGCTGAATGGACTGCCTTCCTCTTGCAGTCTCACCAACCCTTAACAGTACTTCCTCCCGCCACGACAACCTCTCAGCCGTCTCGCTAACGTCTCCTTCACCTTCCCTTCTCCTTTCACCCCTCCACGAACCCTCAAACACGCCGACCCCTCCAACGCACCGCACCCATCATTCTTAAAATGAGAAAAACAATTTAACTTATTTTCTGGAGAAAAGAAGTTAACTTATAAATTATTTTTTGTTAATAAATCTATAAAACTATGGAAATAACATACATTAAAAGTCTGCTATTTTATTTTTATCATCAGAAATTATTCCGAAAGCGAGCTAATTGATACGGTTACTTCCGGACTTGGGTGTTTGAGACCGCTAGGTATCAGCCTCCTGATGTTGCGACTACGGTTTTCGGGTTGATTGTCGTGGGCGTGGCTATTGGGAATGCTATGGGTGGGTATATAAGGGGATAGGCTTCATGCGTGGAATCCGGATAAGGGGCGGATTTTGACAGTTCAGATATTGATTTTCATGGGTATTCCTTTGACGGCTTTCATTTTGATGGTGCCTTTGGATGCTTTGGGGTATGCCGTTTCGGGCTTTTTGACTGGTGCGGCTTTGAGCTGGTCTGCTCCCGCTGCGGTTCAGCCGATGGTTGCTGACGTGACTAAGCCTGAGGTTAGGGGTACGGCTTTTGCGATTGAGCAGCTTTTTGAGGCTGGGTTTTCGGCTGTGGGGGCGTTGCTGGCTGGATGGCTGGCGGATATTCTCGGCGGCTTTTTCATGGAGTGGATGAATCCTTACGCGTTTTTCTGGATACCTTATCTGGGAGCTATGGTTTTGTTGGTATAATGACTTGGGTGGCTGTGGCATACTGGTCTGGTCAGGCTTTAACTTCTGCTATGCTGTTGACGACGGTGGTGCCGTGGACAGCGTGCTTAATTCTGTTTACTGTGGCGTACAAGTTTTACCCTGTGGATAAGCAGAGGCTGCATCTTCTCTTAGAGGAGCGGAGGAAAGCGTTGGAATCTAGAAAAAGTTAAGTTTTAGTTTTTTCTTTTTTGATGATATCGTTGGATGTTTTTCTAGGTTGCCTCTAGATTTCGTAGCAGGGTTTTACTTATAGGACTTTTTCTTTCTTCGAAAAGGGAAAGACTTTATGGAGGAGTGCTGGGAATACTTTAAAGTTTTTTAATTCATCAGGGTTTTATATGGGTGTGGGAGATGAGAGAAGGGATGTGTGCTGTAAGGGTGGCGGGCTGTGTGGGTTTAGCTCTTAGTGATTGGTTTGGAGGTCAATTGTGAAGGGTGTCTATGTGCTTCTCTTGCGTTTCCCTGAGGATGCTGTGGTCAGGGTTGGCAGTTTGGGGGATGTCTTCTTCAGGTGGGGGTATTACGGTTATGTGGGTTCGGGGATGGGGAGGGGTGCAAGCAGCCTTCATGCTCGGGTTAGTAGGCATTTATCTAGTTCAAAAACCGTTTTCTGGCATATTGACTACGTTACTACGTCGGGGTTTGCGAAAATAGTTGCGGTGTTCCTTGCTTTGAGTAATGTTAGGCTTGAACATAAGGTGGCTAAAGCCTTGAGGTCTGTTGGGGGGGTTGGGGTTAAGGGTTTTGGGTCAAGTGACTGTGATGAGGGATGCGGAAGCCACATGTTTTTCCTTGGGAACAACTTGGAGGAGGCGTTCTCTATGATTATGGAGGCTTTCAGGAAGGTAGGTGTTGAACCGGAAACGATCACTTTTCCCGAGAAGGCATGGTGACCTCTGATAGCCTACTTTTCTATTATTGTCTCCTCTACGCTTTTGCCGAAGTGCCTTCCCTTCTGGCTTATGTGGATTAGCACCTTATCTCCCTTCTTAAGTTTCGCCACGGAGACTGCTTTCCCGTCCTCGCCGACTAGGGCGACTGTTTCAGCGTTCTGGAGGAGCACCTTGAAGGTTTCACCGTCCTTCTCCGCCTCGACCAGGAGGAGCGGCCTCCTCTCTATTTTAACTCTTCCAACCACGGCTTCTCTCGCGTTACCCTTGTAGTCTACGGCCAGCACCTTCTCCCCTGCCTTCAACTCTGAAAGGTATCTTGTTTTCCCGTCGGGTGAGAGCGTGTAGGAGTGAACAGGACCGGCGTTCACCCTGAACGGGCGGGGCGAGGTGAACTCCGTCTCTAGCGTCTCACTATGGACTAGGAAGAGGCCTTGAGCCTGTGACCCGACGAGTATTCCCTCTCCGACCTTAAGCATCGAGCAAGTGTCAACGCAGACCCTGTCTCCCATCCCAACCTCCCTTACGTCAACGACCTTGGCTGGGGCGAGTGGAAGCGCGTGTTCGGTCTGAACCAGCTTCGCCAGCTCCGCTACCTCGTCTAGGCTTTTCGGCTCGTATATTACTCCGTCGACGCCCAGCTCAAGCGTCTGGAGCAGGGTGCGTGCTTCATCAACGCTTTCAGCTTCAGCGTACAGTTCGGTGTCCATCCTGTGAAGGTCTGCTATGATGTTCTCTAACGGTATTATCTTCCAGTCCTCGGCCTCAACTATCACAGCGGTCGCCCCGGCCCTCGCAAGACCGTAAACTCTCTCCTCATCCTCCTTCTTGGCAACTTTAACTATGTAGGCTACGCCTTTCCTTGGCTCCCCTCCGTCATCCAACGCCACGACCACGTCTGCCCCATCGGCCTCCGAGAAAACCTCGACGCTTCCCAGGCTTCGCACCTTCTCCACCATTCCCGGAGGGACGTAGAAGGCGTTTATGCCGTGGGTTAACGCTTCAATAACATACTCTTTTGCGTCACTCCACGGTTGACCCAGCTTTAAAACGATCTTCTTCAAATTTTCACCCCCGCCTTCTCGGCGGCCTCCTCAACTTCGGCATCGTTGAGGACGACCTCCGCAACCGCTTTAACTATCGCAGCAGGGTTCTCGTGCTGGAAGGCGTTTCTCCCCATGGCGACCCCTATGGCCCCCGCGTCCATTGCACCTCTCACCATCCTGAGCACGTCCAAGTCCGTTTCAGCCTTTGGGCCGCCAGCTATCACTATGGGCGCCGGGCACCCCTCAACAACCCTCCTAAACGTTTCAGGGCTCCCGGTGTAAGGTGTTTTAACTATGTCGGCGCCCAGCTCCGCCCCTATCCTTGATGCGTGAGCTATCGCGTCCGGACTTAGGGAGTCTATGTTTTTCCCTCTAGGATACATCATCGCTATTAGGGGGACACGCCACTCGTCGCACATGTCTGCCACGTAGCCAAGCTTCTCGAGCATTTGAGGCTCCCTTTCGCTTCCGACGTTGACGTGGACGGAGACAGCGTCGGCGCCGAGCCTTATGGCTTCCTCGACGGATGCAACCCTCACCTTCCAGTTCGGGTCAGGGCCTAGCACGGTGCTAGCTGAAAGATGCATTATAATCCCGCACTCGGGGGGCCTGCAAAGGTGCTTTATGATGCCCTTGTGGAGGAGCACGGCTGTAGCTCCGCCCTCAACCACTTTACCGACGATTTCATCCATGTTGGTTAGCCCCTTTATGGGCCCGTTGGTGACTCCGTGATCCATCGGTATTATAACTGCCCTCTCACGCCTAGTTATGCGGCAGAGTCTAGCCTGCTTCCCATCCACTTCGACCACCTACCTTACAAGGTTGTATGCCAGCATTAACTCTGCGTTTAAAACGACCGCCCCCGCCGCCCCTCTAATAGTGTTATGGCTTAAAAGAGTGAGCATTAACGTGTTCGGCTCTGAACCCCTCCTGATTCTGCCTACGCTCACGCTCATCCCCGGCACGCTCCCAGCCATCCTGTCAAGCCTGGGCTGAGGCCTGTCAACCTCCTCCCTGACTATGATTGGCTGCTCTGGGGCTGAGGGAAGCTTAAGCCTTTGAGGTTCCCCCCTGAACTCCCGGAGTACCTCTTTAACCTCTCCTACTTCGACCTCGCTCTCCGTAACTAGGAAAACGGACTCGGTGTGCCCGTCCACGACTGGAACCCTATTGCATGAAGCATCTATTTTTATGTTGGCTGGTGAAACCCTGCTGTCCTCAAGCTTCCCGAGGATCTTCCGTGTTTCATTGACAACTTTCTCCTCCTCCCCTGAAATGTAGGGTATGACGTTGTCCGTGATTAGAAGCCCTGGAACCCCGGGGAGCCCTGCCCCCGAAATCGCCTGCATGGTGGCAACGTAAACCCTCTCCAAACCGTACCTGTCATAGATGGGCTTCAAAGGTATGGTTAACCCTATAGTGGTGCAGTTCGGATCCGTCACTATGCAGCCACTCCATCCTCTTCTCTCCCTTTGCAGGTCTATAAGCCTTAAGTGGTCTGGGTTCACCTCTGGTATAATCAGAGGCACGTCCTCCTCCATCCTGAAGGCGCTCGCATTGCTTACAACGGTGCATCCCGCCTCCGCGAACTCGGGCTCTACGTGTCTAGCTATGTCGGACGGGAGGGCTGAAAAGACTAGTGGGGCCTCAGCCTCCCTCACCGAAGTGTTAACAACTTCCATGGATGCCACTTCTTCAGGTACGTTCGTGGGGAGATGCCACTTGGCTCCAGCCACTTCACCATACCTTTTCCCCGCGCTTCTTTCAGACGCTGCCACCGCGACTATGTTAAACCATGGATGGTCATGTAGCAGTTCCACCAGTCTCTGCCCGACGGTTCCTGTACATCCCAATATGGCAACATCCACCTTCTTCACCTTTCAAACCTCCTAACCGGGTTGACTATTCTCTCGATTTTCTGAAGCACCCTATCTTTCTCATCCCAACTCACAAATATTCTAACCCCCGAGCTTAAGGTTAAAATGCTGTGGAATCCTACACCTTCCTCCGAGAGGATCCTTGAAACCTCCTTCCCCTCCACTTTCCCAGCGCCTTTAAGGGTTATCATGGCTAGCTTGCTAGAGCAGGTCAAAGCCTTCCCGAGCTCCTCCTCCATCACCTTACCGTGCAGCGCCTCTAAGATGTTTGCCTCCCCGTCTGAAACGTAAAGCGTCATTGATAGTGGCTCTAGTGCAACGGACACCAACTCGGCCTTAGCCTCCCTTACAGCCATCATAAGCTTTGAGAAAGCCTCCGGACTGGCCGCCCTTTCCCCTATGACCGTCACCGCTAAAATAGGCTTCTCGTAAGCTGAAACCTCCACCTCAGGCTGGCATGCTCCAACTATCAGCGTTCCCCCTGCCAGGATGTCCCCCTCATTAAACCCAACTATCCTTATGTTGACTTCCTCGGGTTTAAACCGAAGGGCTTTAGCGTGGATCACCTTCGCACCAGATGATGCGAGTATAAACGTCTCTCTGGCATCTAGGACGTCCAGCTTACTGTATCCCTTCAAAACCCTCGGGTCACCTGTTAATACCCCTCCAACATCCTTTACGAGGACAACCTCTGAAGCCCCCAGGCACGCTCCCAGAAGAACAGCCGTCGTGTCGCTTCCACCCCTACCAAGAGTTGTCACCCTACCGTCAACGGTTAAACCGAGGAATCCGCAGACCACGGGTACGACGCCCATGCTCAATAAAGGCCTTATCCTCTCATCTACAGCCTTCCTCGTCAACTCTAAAACCGGGTTAGCGTCGCCGAAAACGTCATCAGTGAACACTGGCCAGTACTCAGAGTAGGGATCAACCTCCACGGCGTCGACTCCAATAGACCTTAAAGCGGCTGCCATAACCCTCGCGGAAACAACCTCCCCAAGCGACACTATGGAATCCTTTTCCTGCGGGCTTACGCGGCCACGGGTGGCGTCATCAGCTACCTTTATCAGCTGGTCCGTGACACCCTTCAGCGCTGAAACAACCACCACCGGCCTCTTACCCTCAGCAGCCACCTTCTTGACCATTAAAGCTGCCCGTCTAAGGTCTGCACCAGAACTTATACATGACCCTCCAAACTTGACCACTATGACGTCGCTGGCAACCACTGCCCTTCACCTCCTTGCTTTTGAGGGAGAAACAGCCTTAATACGACGTGTACACCCATTTTACCGGTACGACGGGGAAGTCGAAAACTAGCGTTTGCACCCTCTTCTAAATTAACTAAAATTGGCGGGACATCACCATCCATCCAGCAGGGATTTGACCTAACGGAAGCAGATATTGGCGCTGCATCACCAATTCACCCCTGTAGGGGTCTTTAATCTTACTAACTACATTAATATTTAAACTTTTCCCACCGCCCACCCTACTCTTACAGGTGCGAATGGTGCCTGTGGCATAGTGGAGGCTTGCCGTGCAAGCCTCAGCGCTCCCTTCACTTTGTGTCGAACCATTCTTCGGTAAATGCCTAATCACATTTAATCCTCCACCGAAAAGCTTTTTACATCCCCCTTTGACCTAACTCTAAACCTGCAAAGAGGTGTCCGGTTTGGAGGCCAGTGACCCGAAGAAAAGCCTTTGCCAGATAATAGCGGGTGAAATAACCCTTTCAGAGGATCCAGGCGCCTCCATGAAGAAGTGGCGTGAGCGGTTCCAGATATCACAGAAAGACATAGCTAAAGCCTTGGGTGTTTCACCCTCCGTGATAAGCGACTATGAAAGTGGGAGAAGGTCCTCCCCTAGAATCGACACCATTCAGAAATTTGTTAAGTGCCTTATCGCCCTCGACGAAAGCCGCGGCGGCTCAATAGTCAATGGTCTCTTAAGAATGATGGGGCGCGAAATACCGTCAGATGTGATCCTCGACATAAGAGAGTTCTCATATCCTGTAAAGGCTGAAGCCCTCTGCGAACACTTAAAGTGTGAGGTTCTTGCAAATGAAGATATGCTCGGTAACGCCATCTATGGATACACCGCAGTCGACGTGGTGAACGCCATCCTTAAGCTATCATCAGAGCAGCTCATCCTACTCTACGGCTCAACCCCCCAGAGAGCTGCAATATTTGCTAACGTTATAAGCGGAAGGGCGTCGATGGTGGCGATTAAAACCAGCCAGCTGGGACTGTCAGAGATGTTGAGGCCATCCGTAGTCATCCTGCATGGGCCGAAGAAAGTAGACCCTCTCGCGGTGAAGATCGCAGAGGTTGAAAGAATACCGTTAGCGCTATCCATGATAAAAGGGGTAAAGAACCTGGTTAAAGAGCTAAGGGAGTTTATGCCCCACCAAATAACGTGAACGGATGCGGCAGCTAAACCTTCTATCACACGTCAAATCTCCTCCCTTCTATCTATCACAGAGTTTGCGTCTGCACCCGTACCTATGATCGTCACAGGCCTCCTAAGCTGCGACTCAACTTCCTCAACGAACTCCACGGCCTTCCTTGGAAGCTCTTCGAAGCTAGTCGCACCTTGGCACTCAGGGTACACCACGTCAAGCTTAGTTATTGCTACCTGGGTTGCTCCGTTCAACCTGACAGCCCTTCTAGCCAGCTCGAAGTTGAAGGGAGCAGCCCTCCTCTTCCTACCGGTCACGGTCGCAACCTCAAGCCACCCCCTCCTCTCCGCCTCCTCCTCACTTAGCTCCCCTGGAAGAGGGCCTCCTCCAACCCTCGTCATGTAAGCCTTAAAAACAACTAAAACCTCGTCTACCTTCGTTGGCCCTATGCCAACGTCCGCACACGCCTGCGACGCGGTAGTATCCTTACTTGTAACGTAAGGGTATGTCCCATGGTAAAGAGACAGGAACGTACCCTGTGTCCCCTCTATTATAGCGTTTTCCCCCCTGTCCACGGCTTCGTTTAGCTCGAGGGAGACGTCGGTTAAGTATTCCTTCAACTCGTCGACGTCCCTAGCAAGCCTAACAGTTCTCATGGCTCTCTCAGCGTTACATGGCCCACATCCCGTTCCTGTACTGCCGATCTTCCCGGAGAGATGGCGTGACCCCCGGTCCTGCTCGATATGTCTTGGCTCTATAATAGCGCAGTTATAATCCACTCCCACCCTTCCCTTGACACCAGCCTCCTCAACCTCTTTAAGGAAAACATTTGGGTCGACGAGGACGCCTGCCCCTATGAGCACCCTTGCCCCCTCATAGACGAACCCGCTTGGAATCTGCCTTAACTTGAACCTTCGCCCCCCATACTCTACGGTGTGGCCGGCGTTAGTGCCACATCCTCCTCTCGCCACGACTGAAGGCTTGTCCTTCAGGGCAAGGTACGAAATAACCTTCCCTTTTCCCTCGTCTCCGAAGAATCCCCCAACGACAACGTAGCACGTCAACCCTTAACCCACCTCAACAGAATTCAGAACCCTTATCATCAGGGCTTAAGCTCCCTTAAAAATGGTTCGCCCTGCACATAGCCTTCCCACCAACCCCCTTAAACGAAAATCCTTTTTAACGCTTCTTAGCAACATTCTTCATGGGTGGCGATGATTTAAAAGAGAGACAGACTTGGGAAATGGTGAAAAGGCATTTGGATGAGCCTACCCCCAACCACACTCTTCCACCTTTCATGTTGGTAAGGTCAGCAACATACCTTCTTCCTCACAGCTTCAGCTCAGAAGACCGTCGTAGTCATCATCCCCCAAGCTATGAAGGGGGGG
>Ga0180301_10001874_pt1 | contig 16491 bp, 13 predicted proteins | sample GuaBasSediGuay16_FD_121797 | JGI IMG/M metagenome (GOLD analysis project Ga0180301, IMG submission 121797) | Subseafloor sediment microbial communities from Guaymas Basin, Gulf of California, Mexico - Guay16, Core 4569-2, 12-15 cm | ecosystem: Environmental > Aquatic > Marine > Hydrothermal... | reverse complement strand
ATATTTGATCCATGGCTTAGATCAGCTTTAAGATTAGCCGTTGAACTCATGGTTTTCCGCAGACCTAGTCAAGCCACTAAAAAGAGGTTAAGAAATGTTATTGCAGGCGTTATATCTAGTAAGTCTCATCCATATATAGGAATGTATTACTGGAGAATATTTGAAAAATTAGAGGGTTATACATACAAGCCTAGAACAGCTATTGAGGAACTGGAGTATCACTATCTACTTCCTAAATGGTTTATTGAAAAGATGATAGGATTATTAGGTAAAAATGAAGCTGAACAATTATTCAATGCTCTAAATAAGAAGATGCCGATTAGTGTTAGAGTTAATACTCTTAAAGCATCCATATTTGAAGTAGTCGAGGAACTCACAAAGGATGTACCATGGGTTGAACAAAGTAAGATAGTAAATACTGTTCTTAGATTCCCAGGTCCGTATTCATTTGGTAAATCGAGACTCTGGAAAAAGGGATACATAGTTATCCAGGAAGAAGCTGCTGCAGTTGCATCTATAATACTTAATCCAAAGCCTGGAGAGGTAGTTGCCGATTTAGCGGCTGCACCCGGAGGTAAAACTGAGCATATGGCTGAACTTATGAACAATGATGGTATTATATATGCATTCGACATAGACGGCCTTAGGATAAAAAGGATGAAGAATCTCCTTAAGAGAACAGGTATAGATATTGTCAAGATATATAAAATGGATTCTAGAAAAGCTCTGGAAGTCCTTGGAGAAGAATCTGTTGATAAGGTCCTTATAGATGCGCCATGTACGAGTGATGGTACATTAGCTAAGAACCCTGATCTTAGGTGGAGAATACGTGAAGATGCTATATTAGAATTTGCAAAGTTGCAATATGAAATGCTTGAAGCAGGGTGGAGGATTTTAAGAAAAGGAGGTAGATTGCTTTATTGCACATGTAGTATGTTTATAGAGGAGAATGAGGATGTTATTAAAAAATTCATTAATGAACATGAAAATGCTAAGCTGGTATTCTTGAATGGTCCTTATGATCCTGGCTTCCTAGATGGTACATTAAGAACTTTTCCACATCGACATGGGACAATAGGCTTCTTCTATGCATTATTGGAGAAGAGGCAACCATGACCCGTTTTATAATTATCATTATCGATTAAGAACAGTCTAACTCTATATTATTTTCCTATGGTAAGGTTTTTGTCTCCCAATAAATTATCTATACTACGGGTATATTCAATGGGAAGATTATTTGGTACTGCTGGTATTAGAAAAATATATCCGGAAGGCATAGACCCTATTTTAGCTTATAAACTTGGTCTTGTGGTCTCGGAAATAATTGGTAATAATGGTACAGCATACATAGTACATGATACAAGGATAACTAGTCCTGTGTTAAGCTTAGCTATTATGAGTGGTTTTATGGCAGGAGGGCTTGAAGCTGGATATATTGGCTTGGCCCCTACACCAGTAGCAGCATATGCTAGTTTATGGCATGGTGTTGTAGGAGTATCCGTTACTGCTAGCCATAATCCTCCAGAATATAATGGATTTAAATTCTATGATCAAGATGGATACGAATTCATAAGATCTATAGAAAATAGGATTGAGGAATACCTTGACAAAGTCAAGCCTCATTCATGGGAGATTGCTAAGAACTTCTTTATTGCTAGAGAGATCATAGATGAATACGTAGACGATATCTCTCAAAGACTTATTCTAGAAAGAAAAGCCATCGAACCATCTATTGTAGTTGATCTAGCAAATGGTGCTAGTTATTATGTTACTCCAACAGTATTAAGGAAAATAGGTGCTAAAGTATACACTGTAAATGCTAATCCAGACGGCTATTTTATGGGAAGACCTCCAGAGCCCAGAAAAGACGTTTTAGAAAAACTATTACCTGCTTATCGAGGTTTTAACCCACATGTAATATTAGCCCATGATGGTGATGCTGATAGGTTAGCTGTTCTCAGTCCAGACAAGGGTTTTATTAGGCAAGATCGTATTATAGCATTTTATGCTGCTAAATTGCTTGAAGAAAGAAAGGGACTTGTAATAGTGTCTATTGATACAGGTAAAGTTGTTGATGAAGTTGTTGAAAGGATGGGCGGTAAAGTTGAGAGATACGTCTTAGGTAAAACGCATGAAAGAGTAAAAGAGCTAGGGGCCATGAATATAGTTCTTGCAGCTGAGCCGTGGAAATTAATTGATCCAAGCTGGGGTCCATGGGTAGATGGCATATGGCAAGCCGCATTAATTGTTAAAACAGTCATTGAGGAAGGAAAACCTTTCGATAAAATACTTGATGAAATGAACATACCAGATTATCCATGGGATCGTAGGAGTTATTATATTAAACCTGTGGAAAAAAGAGATCTGATCTACAATGAACTTGTCGAGGAAGCATATGGAATACTAGGAGATCCAATTAATGTATTAACCATTGATGGCTATAGATTCGAATATAAAGATGGATCATGGATTCTTATAAGAAAAAGTGGTACAGAACCTAAGATAAGATTATACATGGAGGCACCGGTTAGGGATAGATTACTAACAATAGTAAACCGTATTGAATATAAGCTAGTATCTATTGTGAGAAAACATAATGCAAGAATAATAGAAAAAACTATAGGATAAAATTACTGCTTTGAAAAATACAGGAATAAATTGCATGTTAATATCGTTAGCAAGTCTTATTATTAAAAATAGATTCATTTCCGTTAAGCAATATTATACAACTTTAAATGCAATCATATAGGTTTTGTGTATTCTTAAAAGTTTTAATAATCCCTTAGATATGTATATATAGGTGTAAACATATACAATTTATTGACAAAGTATATCTTGATGATATATATGCAAAGTAGTTTAAGTAACCTTATGAAAAAAGATTATACAATCATTATTAATAAGATAAATAGTGATATGAGGAATTATGGATTAATAGAGAAGCTCAACGACCATGATATATATACATTGATCTCTTATTTTATAAAACGCTGTAGAAGAGGAATATTTAAGAATAATAAATGGTTGTTTAAAAAGAGAGTTTGGAGTGACTTGAAGATTATGAAAGATACTTGCCGCAAACCATGCATAGAACATTATTTGACATTTCCTGGTACTCCATCTTGGATTAATAAATTACTTTCATCCATTTTAGACGAGAAAATGGTCTTAAATATGAATACTATATGTGCCGCTTTAACTATTGACGGTTTTATTAGTTCCAGGATTGTCAGAAGGATAATTAGGGATATTAGGAGTGAGTATGAAAAATCTACGATAAGCTTTATCAATACTCCGTTATTTGCACATATAAAGAAGTTAAAAGAACTTAATGAATTGTTTTATAAGAACTTCCCAATAATGTATAAGACTAGATCATATCATATAACTAAAGGTTTTATAAGTGAATTCTATAATGAACTTGCAAGCACTCCCTTAAATATTATTAGTTTAATGGAATTAGGAAAAACCCATAGTTATGGAGAGTTAGATAAGATTAATAGTGGTTATGAATATGCATTAAAGATGTTTCGTGAATTAAGAATTGATACATTAATCAAGTATACAATGCAATACTTTAGTTTAGAACCAGACATTGTTGGAGGATATAGTGAATATATTGATATAGTAAATTCCGGTGCAGCAAGTGTATGCAGTAATATTGTGCAAATATATATGATTATATTGAGTAGCTTTAGCTTATAATAGAAATTGTTAATAAGAAAAACGGCTTATGTGCATCATAGTATTTCTTCTATAAAATATCCATTTTCATAAACAAGTTCTCCATCAGCATATACTCTATGTCTTTTCATGTCTTTAATCATATCCCAATGAATACTTGATTTATTCTTACCACCTGTCTCTGGATATGCAGCTCCAAGAGCCATGTGTATAGTTCCACCAATTTTTTCATCGAATAATATTTCCTTAGTAAAGCGATTGATTCCATAGTTTAATCCAAAGGCTATTTCACCAAGTCTTTTGGCTCCCTCATCTGTTTCAAGCATTTTCTTGAGGAAGTCTTCACCACGTCTAGCCTTAGCCTCTACAACTACTCCTTTACGGAAAATAAGTTTTACACCTTCAACCTCTTTTCCACGCCATATAGCTGGATAATCAAACTCTACATACCCTTCAACACTATCTTCAATAGGTGCTGAAAAGACTTCGCCTCCGGGCATATTATATTTACCATCGTCATTAATCCATATTCTACCATCAACTCGTAGATAAAGATCTATGCCTGGCCCCTCATACCTTAACTCACTGACTTTCTTTAGAAAATCAACTATTTTCTGTTGCTCTTTAGCTTTCTCCATCCATGCATTAATGGGATCTTCGCGGTCAACCATTGTCGCACGAAATACGAAATCTACGTATTCAAGTAATCCCATACCAGCTTCTTGTGCTAGTGCTTTTGTTGGATATGGTGCTACAGTCCATCTTAATTCCTTCTTAGCACTACGTTCCATAAAAATCCTCGTTAATTCGAATCTAGCCTTACTTCTTTTTCTCATTTTCTCAGGGTCTATGTTGCTAAGTGGTTTTGTATGGCTTGGGCTAAGTATTGATATAAAAGCGTTTACTTTCTCATAGATCATTTTTTCAACGGGACTTATATGTTCCAATACCTTATCAGGTGCGTATTTGTAAAAGATTTCATCAAGTACTTCATCACGTATGCTAATTATTAAAGGATATCCTCCATTAACAAGGATCTCTTTATAGAGCTCCCTAATTAGTGGAAGAGCCTCTAAACCAGCGCTAACCACTATCTCGTCTCCTTCTCTGACTCCAATACAATAATTAGCAATCAATTTTGCAAGTCTGGAAATTCGATTATCCATATTATCACCAATGCTACACTATAAGAGAAGATAGGATTAAAGGTTATCCTCTAGAAATAATTCTCTTCTTAACTTCCTCGATCATATACTTTGCTAGGGCTTCTTTGCCCGTGAATTCATTAGGAGGAGCATATACAACATCAACATCCTCTAATAATGATACTTGTGTAGCAAGTCTTTTATCTCCAGTAAAGAATATGACACGATAACCTTCCTTTGAAAGTTTTTCTACGATATTCAATACATCAAAATCATCTTGTGCGGGTTGTTTGACAATATTTTCTACTTTAACACGCTTAGGCAATCCCCTACCCACGATCTCATGTATTTCTGCGCTTGGAAACTCTCTTGCCAAAACATTTGTAAAGAATCCTTTATACATTTGATCAAGTACAATAGCCACCTTTCCCCGCTTTTCAATATGTTTTTTAACTACAGGAACTTCTATGGGCTCTATTTTTTCCGCTAATATACCGGTTAATTCCAGGACCTCGTCACTGCTTAGTTTAACAACTATTTCTCCACGATAGATGACACCTCCTCCAGCCTCTAATAGAGCTTTTAATGCATCACCAAATGAATCATATACGCCTATGAGTTTATTTCTTGACGTAACTATATACACTACCCATATTCACCCATGAATATAATTTTATATAATGGCTAATAAGGACTTATTTTTCAATAAGTATGGATAATTGCAATGTTTATCCAATAATCCGATTAATCATGGTATGTTATAGATATGCCTATATTCTTTTGGTATATGTTTTGATCTATTGGTTTAAATGTTCTTGATAATATGAATTTACTAATCCTCTTATTATATCTTTTTAAGGATCTATAATAGTTGATAGATAGTATATTGAATTATTCTCCGAGACAACTATAATATGAATATAAAGTGATACAATGTAAAATAAAACGTTTATACTACTGTGGAAGATGATGATGCACTATAATTATTAATGCATTCTAAAATTAGTTTTTGAGATAGTAGAGGAGTTTAGGAATTGGAGGAAGTTATCATAGCTGATACTCTACTGATACTTGGTTTAATGATAGCATTAGCTAAGATTATGGAGGAATTGATTAACCATATCGGCTATCCTCCTGTACTAGGAGATATTCTTGTAGGACTAATTGTCGGCCCAACTGTACTTGGAATACTCTCCAGTCAGTATCTTGAGCATTTATCTATTCTTAAGTGGATGGGAATTATTAGTCTACTTTTCCTAGCTGGTTTGGAAACGCGTTTTCATATGTTTAGAAAGTATCTTAAATCATCCCTTCTTGTGGCAGTGGGTGGTATAGGCCTTTCATTTGCTCTAGGGTATATAGGCGGATTAGCACTACATTTTTCTGTTGCACAAAGCATATTCGTAGGAGCTATATTCACAGCTACAAGTGTTAGCCTTACAGCGAGGGCTTTAACTGAAATAGGCGCTATGGGAACTGACGTATCAACTGTTATACTTGGAGCTGCAGTTATCGATGATATCGGAGGCCTTATAGTGCTTGGACTTAGTACAGCCATAGCTTTATCAACAGAGTTAGAATTTATAGAACTAGCCATAACTGCTTTAATAGCTATAGGATTCTATATAGCTACTGTAACTATATTACATAGACTATCTAGTCATTTATGGAGAGGGGTATCAATATTAACACATCTAGAAGATACAGGAATCGCATTGCTTCTAGCTCTAACACTATTTATTTCCTGGGCTAGTGTGAGAGTCAATCTTAGTCTTGTAGTCGGAGCATATGCTGTTGGATTAGCCTTTAGTGAGGTAAGAGGTATTGAGAGAGTAGTACATAGGTTCAGTATTATACCAAATATATTTGCATTGGTCTTCTTCATAATATCTGTTGCATCAATTGATCTAAAACCATATATACTTGGTGTATCTAATTTATTTGCAATAATAGTACTTATAGTCCTAGCTATGATCGGAAAGATCGTAGGCTGTGCTGTTGCAGCAGTTTCAACAGGCTTTGATATTAGAAAAGCATTATTCATCGGAATAGGTATGATGCCTAGGGCTGAAGTAGCATTAATTATAGCATCAATAGGCATGGCTTATCATATAATAGGTAATCTAGTACTTGCATCCACAATACTGTTAATATATGTATCAAACATAGTTACACCTATAATTCTGGGAAGACTTTGGAAAATCATTGTAAAGACTAAATAATATATTACATTCCAGCCTTGAGAACTCTCTTTGGAAATCTAAGTCTAATACTCTTAACCTCCGGACCCGTAAAGACTTTCTTAAGAAGAATAGGTGTACTTATATTAGTTACTATAACAACGATAAAGGCCGATAAATAAGCCTCTGCACCTAATAAACCAAATGAGACAGCTGTATATGCAGCTATTATAGCAAATTCACATCGAGGAAATAATCCAACCGCTATTCTTAAACTTGATCTGGCTGGGAACCCGAGGATGAACGATGTTAAACCTGCACCCATCATCTTACCTGCAAATGCTGCAAGTACCATTATTAGATAAAAGCCCAAATACTCTGGTTTAAGTGCGGCCCTTAAGTCTATTTCTGCAGCTGTTGTTACAAAGAATACTGTTGAAAATACTATTGCGAGTTTACGAAATATGTCTCTTAAGTGGCGTAGTCCATGTATTTCAGATAATGCAAGTCCAGTAGCGTATGCACCTACAAGTGGTGATATACCGAATAATGATATGAGGACAGCTATTGCTGCAAATAAACCCATTAATAATGAAGTTAATGCTTCTTCTACATGAAACTTACTTATTATATTTACTATTCTATCTGAAAATCTATGTAATAGAAACACTATTATTATCCATGCACCAAAAGCTTTTATAAATACAATTGATACACTCGGCAAACTAATGGCACCTATCATGGCAATGGATGCTCCAATAGCAATAGTGATGAGGGATGTTAGATCATCTAGTACAGCTATTTCCATAACGGTATATCCCTCTATGGTATGCAGCTTATTCAATTCCATAAGAGTTCTTATGGTTAGACTAATGCTTGTGGCCTCAAGTATTGCACCAAGGAAAAATGATTCTAGTAGTCCATAATGCATTATAAATAGACCCACTATCAATCCCATGGAAAAAGCTCCTACGGCCTCACCAATAGTTAGTATACCTGCTACAGGCAATAATCTAATGAATTCACTATATCTTGTTGATAATCCAGCATAAAATAGAAGTAGAGATACTCCAAACCAGGCAATGGCTTTAGTTAGGTCATTTACTATGTACAGGTTCAGTAAGCTTGCACCTACTATTATTCCGGCAATAAGATCCCCTAAAACAGCTGGGAATTTGAAACGAATAAATACCTCTTCAAGGATTTTCCCAGTAATTAATGCTATTGCCAGTATATAGAAGACCATTACATCACTCGGCACCCCCTCTATCATCATTTAATCACCGCCGCATCTCTTCATTATCATGGCTTCAGACTAGTTAATAGGTCATTATTGATAAAAATAGTTACTATTCATGGGAAAACGATTTATTTCGAGAAAACCAAGTTAAGAATAGCAGGTACTAGAGTATTACCTAGTCTATTAAGAGTGTGGTGTTATTGAGTAGAGCTTTAAGAGAAAAAGCTAGGGCTAGGAGAGTATTCGAGAAACATGATGTTGACAGTCTACTCAGTATTGGTATTGGCGAATTCATTCGTAAGTATAAGCCCCCATCAACACATTATATAGTTGCTCGTAAAGGCACGAAACTCTATAATGTGTTAAAAGCCATAGCTACCGGCCATCCTATTCTAATAGTTGTAGTTGATGAAAATAGGAAGCCAATAGGCTATATTAGTGAATTTGAGCTTTTACGTATGTTTTCCCGTAGGCCAAGATATTCATTCTTTATAGCAGGCTTTAATCTTGCAAGACTAAATATACCTATTGAAAGCGCATTGAATATACCGGTAGAGAAAATTATGGAAGATAGGCCATTAGTTGTTAAAGAAGGTACTTCGTTGAAGGAATTATTGAATTTAACACGCAATCTACATGTATCGTCAATTATTATTGTTGATGAAAAGGGTAGGTTGAAAACTGTTCTTACCTTGCCTTATCTTATGAAGACACTGCTACGTATACTTCTCGGAGAGCCTATAATGGTCTATTAAAATAGGTTTTAAGTCTAAATCTCAATACTTAAAGTCTTAAAGTCTATATAGAATTATATAGCAGATGACTAAATAATATAATCATAGAGCAATGAAGTTCATGGCGGAGCTCTGACTTATGGGATGATGTGTTCCGACAGGTACTGAGCATATATATTCATATATTCTAGCAGGAGAAATACTTATTAGCATTAATACATCTATATTTTCTGTATTTCCCCACTTCAATTCCACTTTAAAAAATTTGAAGGAGATGGCATCCATGGCTCATCTAGAGACCAGGCATTTTAACGCTGAGGCGATAGATTTCGATATAGGAAAGAATGTTGTAATAATAAATGAGAGGGATGCTAAAGAGCTTGGTTTAGGCCCTAATAATAGGGTAAGGTTGATCAAGGGAGATCGTATAAGAGGAGCATTTACAGCTATAACTAAGACTATGGTGCCTCCAGGGAAGATCCTTGTTAGTCGTGATGTGACCCATGAATTAAGAATAGGGAAGGAGGATATAATTGGTTTAAAACCAGTACCTGTTCCTCCTAGTTTTCATTCACTGCAAAAGAGACTACACGGGCAAAGGCTTAGCCAAGATGAAATGTTTATGTGGATTAAAGATGTTGTTGAAGGTATATATGGTGAGACTGAAATAGCTGCATTTCTCGTAAGCCAATTATATTATGAACTTAGCGAGGATGAGCTTAATGCATTAATTAGGGCTATGGTTGAGACTGGTAGTCGTATAGAGTTTGAGGATACAGTTTATGATGAGCATAGCATTGGTGGTGTTCCTGGTAATAGTAAGATTGCATTATTAGCTGTACCAACTATATCGGCGGCAGGCTTATTGATTCCAAAGACTAGTAGTCGTGCTATAACTAGTCCTGCAGGTACGGCTGATACAATGGAAGTTTTTGCTCGTGTGGACTTTTCTCCCGAAGAACTTAAGGAGATCGCGCGTAAGATAAGAGCTACACTTGCATGGGGTGGTAAACTCAATCTTGCTCCTGCAGACGATATATTTGTTAATATTGAGAGAAAGCTAAGTATTGATCCATGGCATCAGATGGTTGCCAGCATACTTGCTAAGAAAGTTGCTATGGGTGTAGATAATCTAGTTATAGATATACCAATTGGTAGGAAAGCTAAGGTAAAGGATATGAAGGCAGCGGATCAATTAGCTGGTCTTTTCATAAGACAAGCAGCTAGATTAGGTATGGGTATAAGAGTAGCTGTTACTTATGGAGGCCAGCCCATAGGCAGAACAGCCGGTCCAGCGCTAGAGGCTATGGAGGCTCTGAAGGCATTGATTGAGAGAAGAGGTAGTAAGAGTCTTGTTGAGAAAGCTATGAGTATAGCTGGATTAGTTATAGAGTTATCTGGTAAAGTACCACCCGGTCATGGTATGGAGGTTGCCCGTAGCATATTTGAGAAAGGATTAAGTTATGAGAAGTTTAAACAGATCGTGGAGGCGCAGGGAGGGGATCCTGATGTTAAGCCGGATGATATACCTATTGGTAGCCATACCTATACTATTGAAGCGCCTATAGAGGGGGCCGTAACTCATATTGATAATGCCGCAATAACTGCTATTTCACGTGCGGCTGGTGCGCCTTTTGATAAGGGGGCAGGAGTATACCTACATGCTAAGGTTGGGTATCGTGTGAATAGAGGAGATCCATTGATGACGATCTATAGTAGTAGTGCTATTAGACTTCAGGAGGCATTGAATATAGCTTCTAGATATAGTCCAATACTTGTTGAGGGAATGTTGATAAAGATTTTACCATAGGTATTATTCAAGTTCTATATCTATACGTATTTTCTTTACTCCACTAGGTATACCCTCTATACTAGCTAGGAATCCACGAACTAAGTTCTTTAAGATGGTCTGCATACGAGGATCAAGGTGTAAGACTCTATCATCAACTATAATGCCCCCTCTAGAAAGTATAGGGCAATCTATAGGCTGGATCTCCAGGCGTAGTATTCTCTCAGCAAGTTCGATACATGAGCCAAAACCGCATTTTCGACAATCTTCAGGCTTCATAAGTGATGATAGAGTTTGTATAGAGTCCTTAAAGATCTCTCCTACAAGGGCATCTATTTCTTCAAATAATAAGGCGTTTAATCCCATTTCCTTTGCACTACTAACAAGGTCAAAGTCGTGACTAACTATAAACCATAGTCCAGGCTCTTTAGCAAGATGTTGAAGTTCCTCCTCATTTTCGATAATAGCAATTGCTTTACCAACATTGACTCCTCTAAATCCCTCAACAATGACAAGCGGATGATACGGCATATACTTCATCACAAGATTCCTAAGATCATGTTCTGACTCCATAAAGACCGTTGTTTCTTCAGGACTAGATACAACAACTATATTTGCACCTGCGGTCCAGTATCGCCCGGGATCAGATCCAGGATCTATTTGTGGTTCATGTGTTTGTTTTATAACAGCTACTACTACGCCTTTTCTTCTAAGTCCTTCAACAACTTGTTCTCCAAGACTGGTCTTTCCAGCTCCACTTCCTAGAGCTATTATCCTGTAAATAACAGTATAGCCTATATTTGGTGTGTATTGTTCACTCGTACTTGCTCGCCTCCATAGATAATATGGTCTATATTCTACGGTATATAAATATAGGTAGGTTTGCTTTAAATAGTGTAGGCATATATTTATTGCCTTGGTGTCAATGAAATGGTTGAGCAATATGATGTTGTAGTTATTGGTGGAGGAGTAGCTGGACTTACAGCTGCCTGGTTGATTTCAAAACAAGGATATAAGGTCGCTATTATTGAAAGAAAACCTTTAGATAAAATAGGCGAAAGAGCCTGCGGCGATGCAATAGGTCTTCATCATTTTCAAGAGCTTGGATGGATGCCTCCGCAGGATGTTTTAAACGGTAGTTATAAAGGTGTTAAGATAGTAAGTCCAAGCGGTAATTATTCAGTAATTGTCTATGGAGAAGGAATTAGTGTGGATTCTTTAAAATTTGGGCAATGGCTCTTGAGGAATGCATTAGATAATGGAGCAATACTATACGACAGTAATCATCTCATAGATATTGAACTTGATGATAAAGGATTTGTAAGAAGAGCTATAGTAAAGGATCTTAGATCAGGTATAAAAAGGGATCTTGAGGCTAGAGCGTTTATTGATGCTTCTGGCGCAGTACCAGCACTTCGTTCAAGATTACCTCGTGAATATCCTATAGCTGAAAGACCATATATGACGGATTACAACATTGCTTATAGAGAGATTATTGAATTAAGAGAACCTATTAGTGGCGAGGACAAAGACTATGCAATAATCTTTCTTAATAAGAGAGTGGCTCCCGGTGGTTATTGGTGGTTGTTTCCGAAGAAAGATGGTTCTATAGCAAACATTGGTGTTGGTGTTATATGGGGCAAGGAGGGCTATAATCCAAGGTTAAACTACTATAGGTATATTAGAGGAATGTATCGTGGTAGATTAATTCATGCTGGAGGAGGACTTGTACCTACAAGGAGGCCTCTACCAACACTTATTTGGAGAAATGTAGTTGTTATTGGTGATGCAGCATATACTGTGAACCCTGTTCATGGAGGTGGACGTGGTTCGTCAATGCTTGCATCAAGTATTGTTTCAAAGCATTTATGTAAGGCTCTTGAGGAAGGTAGAGTTGATGAATATAGTTTATGGGATATTAATAAGGATTACATGGAGGCTTATGGAGCTAAACAAGCCGGTCTAGATATTCTTAGAATGTACTTACAGATTATGAGCGATGACGATTTAGAATTTGTTTTAGCTAAGAAAATAGTTGATGGCAGATCAATATATGATCTTGGTACAAGAGCTAGTTTAGCTGAGGAAATAATATCGAATGTCAGAAGAGCCTTATCTCTTCTAGCAAGACCATCATTACTTAATCGATTAAGAATAGTTAAAATGTATATGGATAAGGCTATGGAATACTATTTGCAAAAATATCCAGAGACACCAGATAAATTAGGTAATTGGTTAAGAGAAGTAAATGATCTATATAATAAATATATGCGGACAATAGGATTTAAACCAGGACCTTTGGTTAAATGGTAATGTTTTTGTCCATTAGACTCATAGTAGAGACTATTTTTTTATAGATAATTTTAATTCATCATTAAAATAAAAATGTATGATTTAATACCTTCTCATTACTAATTGATTTATTAAAGTTTATATCATAATATAATACATATAGTTTGTTAGAAGGGCAGGTAAGATTGATCTTTAAAGTATGAGAACTACATGTGGGAGCTATAGTTGATGAATTCAAGAATTATCCTTATTGGTCTTAAATTGCCTATGGTAGCTCCAGGAGATGATCTTGTTGAATTATTACTTGAGTCCATAGCCAGGGAAAATATTGAATTGGAAGACGGAGATATACTTGCTATAACTCTAAAAATAGTATCTAAATCTATGGGTTTATTAGTCGACATAAGGAGTATAGAGCCTTCTAAGGAGGCTATTAAAATAGCTAATAAAACAGGACTTGATCCTCGTGTAGTAGAACTTATTTTAAGAGAAAGCGATTCTATAGTTGCTGCAGTGCCTTTTGAGGCTATTGTAAGGAATAAAATAATGGATTTGACAAGATATTCAAAGGATCTTAATAAAGCATTGAAAGCAGTGAAGTACTATCCCACTATTTTAATTACAGTAAGAGATGGTATGTTATGGAGTGAATCAGGTATTGATGCATCGAATCATCCACCTAATATCTACTCTATACCTCCCAGAAACATTGATGAAGTCGCTAAGAAGATCTCTATGGAGATCTTTGAGAGGACAGGCAAAAATTTAGCAATTGTTCTATGCGATACAGAACTCTTCCCATGGGGGGCAATGGATATAGCTCGCGGATGCTACGGTATTGAGCCATTAACAAGTGAGTTCGGTGAACATGATATGTATGGTAAGCCGAAGTTTGGTGGAATTGATAATATTGCGTATGAAATATGTGGTGCAGCAGGACTTATTATGAGACAAGGAGCTGAAGGAATACCTGCTGTCCTCATTAAAGGATTAAAATATAAGTGGTTTAATGCTGGATTGAAAGATAAATTAATAGGTTTAGATCAGTTAAGGAGGGGGCTAAAGTTAACAATAAAACATACACGGAAAGTAATTGGGTTAAGAAGGATTCTTAGGATGATCTGTAAATACTTCGGTATATAGTATTTTCAAAATTGTTTAGGTGTATTAATTGATTGTTGGAGGCCTTGATCCATCGGGCTCTCCGAAAAGACCTAGTGGTTTAGCATTAATTGATATGGTGTCTAATGAAATTGTCTATGCGGGTCTACTTTATAGTGATAAAGAGATCATAGGCACTATCTTAAAGTATAATCCCCGCGTTATAGCCGTAGATTCTCCACTATCACTAACTAAGAGAGGATTTAGAGAAGTTGATATTCTTATGAAGAAAATGGGCTATCCCGTTCTACCTCCCAGTTGGAGGGGAATGAGAATGCTTATAATCAGAAGCCTAAAGATCATTAATGAATTAAATAGACATGGAATAATTGTTATAGAGACCCATCCAAAAAGCGCTTTAAGATCTAGCAATTGTAAAACCGCTGCTGATCTCTTTATCAAGATGTTTGGAAAATGTAAACATGAATGGATTTCTTCCAAAGACTTATGTGATGCTTTAATATCTTCGCTAGTAGCTAAGTACTATGTAGAGAGAAATACTGTACAGGTAAGGGCTTCTGATGGAGTGATTTATTTACTTCCTAAGGTGTGTAATCATGGTTGGAGATAAGATGTTGACAATGACTGTTCTTCTAATAGTACTCTTCTCGGTTATTAATTCACCTATTAACCTAACCTTTGCTCCTTCCATCAACAATGTAGAGATCTATGTACATATAAATTATAATAGGAATGTAACGTATAGACTGAATGCAGATCTTGTTCTTACTGAATTAGAGAATATATCATCTATAGAAGCTTACATGAAATATAGTAAATTAGACTATGAATATTTGTCAAAGATCACGTATATGGATGATCTCCACAGAAATAGTAAAATGGAGAATAGTTCATGGAGAATGGAGGATCTAAGGATTCTAAGGAAAAAAGAGAATAAATATCATATAGACTACGAGAGAAACATTATTTATAATAGTAATGGTTCAAGCAATATTAGCCTCCGTATGGAAATGACTATACGTAAACCAAAGAACAATTATATTTCAATAAATTCTATTATGGAGCTTAAAACCACTCATTTAGAGGATATATTCCAATTCAACGTAACAATACTATTATTTAGGAATATAGCTAAAAACAGTACTATTATTACCAAATACGATGTAGAGAAGAAGAATAATGCCACATATTATATTGGATGGGCTAATATATCGAATGCAGTATTGGATATTTCTAGTGTATCAAATAAGATCGTTAAATACTATCTTGGATCATATGCCCCTATAATGCTTATTGATAATCCTATTGAAGTTCTTAAATTAATTGATAAGCTCCATATAAGCACATTATATACTGGTGAAACATTTTTATTTGAAGAGAAAAGCAGAGGCTCAATATCTATCCTACTCTTAAATCAAACACCACTATATGTTGGAATAAATGGCAATATAGACAGCTATCTGTTAAAGCCTCCAAGAGCTTATCCTACTTATGGATCATATAGTTTTGCTGCTGAAATTACTGAAAATAGTGAACTACAAGGTAAACTTAATGTAGAGTACGTCTATAATTATGAATACGAGTTTGTTAATGAGTTCTTTAAAGACCTTGGTATATATATTGAAAACAATATTGCTAAAAACATTAATACGTTTATGATCAATCTATGGATCTCAAATGGTACTTTAATAAGCAATTCAAATACTTATAATGAAATGCATCTTGATCATAGAAACTATACTCTATTATACAATATCGTCTACAATATTGAGGAGACTAAAGAAGAGGAGGAGAGTCCTAAACAAGCTATTGATTACATGTCAATGGCCGTAGTATTGTTGGTAATAATTGCTGTAATTGCATCTTACTTACTATTACATAAGAGAAAGAAATTATAATATCTTAAGAGATTTCTTTGATAGCTTTCTCAATTAATGTATGAATATGATGTAATAGATATTCTATTTTCCACAGAGACATCATTTTTACTTTAAATGGTATCTTAATCTTTGCTCCACTAGCTTTAATATGTCCTCCTCCCCCAAGCTTTACAGCAAGTTCTCTAACATTATATCCAGTCGATCTAAAGCTTAGTTTTCCATCTTTACTTACAATAACAGCTATATCTGCGTTTGCTCTAGCAAGTGCTAATGAAGCTATGAAGCTTGTATCAACAAGTTCGTGGTATGGTAAATAAACTATCTTTATTCCATTAACTTTCTTTATAAAAAGACTATGGATAACGTCATTGTAGGCCTTTAATTCTTTTTCTAATTTAGCTACAATATTTTCTGTGAATTCATCT
>Ga0180301_10001873_pt1 | contig 16493 bp, 16 predicted proteins | sample GuaBasSediGuay16_FD_121797 | JGI IMG/M metagenome (GOLD analysis project Ga0180301, IMG submission 121797) | Subseafloor sediment microbial communities from Guaymas Basin, Gulf of California, Mexico - Guay16, Core 4569-2, 12-15 cm | ecosystem: Environmental > Aquatic > Marine > Hydrothermal... | reverse complement strand
TCAGGAGATGCATCATACTCGTACTTTATGGATGATAGGAAAGCGAAATAATATCCTATTGATCCGAAAACTCTTAATCCATTAAACATTCCGAAAAGTATTGTTACTAAAACTACAGGTTTAAAATACTCAATAATATAATCCTTAACCATTTTTCCCGATGTAAAATCTGATATAAGCATGGGAATAAGTGTTAAAACTATAAGGTAAAATATGGGATTAAGGCTAAGATACTCCTTAGTTGAAAGCTGTGGTGGAGCACTCCAAATAACCCTTACCCTCTTGGAGAAATACTTAGTTACCATGATGAAGTCGGAAAGAGCATAGTTCAATGTTTCACTAACTATGTTTTCATCTTTTTCTAAATAGTTAAGAAAGGGTACCTTAACTGCTGGTAAAACCATAAAATTGTCGATTAAGTAGCTTAAAGCTAAAACAACTATAAACGCTATGGTTACTACTGCTCCGATCTTTTCCTTATAGGTTAAAGGCAATCTCTATCTACTCCTTTTCAATACTACTCCAAACACTATTAAACAGTACATCTATAACTTAAGATTTACTTTATAGTAGGAAGAGGGATAGTGGCTTGGGGAAGCCAAAGTTACTTATTTCCGTATGGTATCCCGACGAAGTCCTACCTGCTTTAAGAGGCGGGGCTGATATAATAGATGTTAAAAATCCTTCTAGAGGAAGTTTAGGAGCGCCATCGTTCAAGGTGGTTAAGGAAATTGCTGAAAAATTCCGTGGAATTAGAGAGTTAAGTGCTGCGGTAGGCGATGTTACATGCTGTCCTGAAATGACAGCGTTAGCGGCTTATGCTCTTTCAAAGTTAGGTTTAAACTATGTTAAAATAGGGTTACAGGTTGACAATGAAAAAGACGGCTTAGAAATAGTTAGGGAAGTTGTTGAAACAGCGGGTTCGCTAAGTAAGGTTATTGTAGTAGGGTATGCTGATTATGAAAGAGCAAAAGCTTTACCACCACTTAAAGTTGTTGAAGTAGCATATAAAGGCGATGCACACGGAGTAATGATAGATACCAGAATAAAGGATGGCCTAACCTCCCTAGATATTCTTTCAATGAACTACATTAGAGAATTTGTAGGGAAAGCGAAGGAAGCAAACCTACTAAAGGCTTTTGCTGGAGGCTTAAGAAAAGAGCATTTAGACAAAATCTTAAACTTAGACTTTGACGTAATCGGTTTTAGAACAGCAGCATGTGAAAATGGAAGGCTTGGAAGGATTTCTGAAAGGAAAGTTCGTGAATTGAAGCAAATAATCGAGAGTTTTCAGAAGCAAACATTTTGAAGCGCTTTTTCATAATATTTGTTTATAATCACTTTTCGCTTCAGACCTATGACCACCCAAAGCTCATTACGGTCTCAGCGACTTCCTCATCTCTATTCAAGAGCAAATCCCAGAAATCAGCAGTTACCAATAAATTCATCTTTCCTAAAAGGATTTAGCCATAAATTTACACTATCCAATAATTATCAACAACTAAATAGCCCTTAACTTTAAATCCACTCTTCAACCAAGAATTCTAAATACGGGGTTAGTTCCTATTGACCAGTGTAGGTAGTGGAAGCTTAGATGAAATTAGGAAAGCATTGAAAACTATGGATCTTGGGAGGAAAATAGCTTACTCAATATATAAGCTCAATAGTGAAATATCCAGAATAGATAGGTTCCTTCATAGTTTAAAGAATCGTGAAAAAGAGCTCTATAATGCGGTTATCGAAGCCAAGATGCGTGGCGATGAAATAAGGGCTTCCATTTATGCTTCAGAAATTGCTGAACTAAGAAGAATCATAAGAGTGCTTGAAATGTCAAAAATTTCTCTCGAAAGAACACTATTGAAACTAAGGACTATTCATCAACTAGGTGATGTTGCTAAAGCAGCTACACAAATAGAGCCTATGATACGTGATGTTAAGAAATCCTTAGGTAAAGTAATGCCTGAAATATCATGGGAACTTGGAGGTGTAAGAGAATCTCTTCTAACAGCAGTTTCCGAAATAGCGTCTTATAGCATTGGAGAGTCATCTACCGAAACTCCATTTACCATGTCTTCGGAGGCAAAAAGTGTTCTTGAGGAAGCAAAAAGGGAGGCCGAAAGGAGGGTTAAGAAAAAATTCCCTAAACCATAAGGTTTCTTTTGTAATCGTTCATTACGTTTAGAATACACTATTTACACACATAACTAACTTTAGGAAGAATTAATAAAGTAGCTAACAATATATTCTCAAAGGGTTTTGCTTATGAAAATTGATGGAATTGAAGTTGAAGAAACTTTTGCAGAAGCATTCCCAATGTATGCAGCGAGAATACTAGTAACTGCGAAAGACTATAAGTGGGCTGAAATAGCCGGTTTAGAAGCAACAGGCTTCGGATCTTCAGTAATAATGTCACCAGCAGAATCTGGAATTGAAAGGTTTGTTCCACCGGAGAAAACACCCGATAAAAGACCTGGAGTTCTAATTCAAATATTTCAAAAAAGCTATCCAGAATTGAGGCAACAGGTTATTGCTAGAGTTAGCCAATGTATTTTAACAGCTCCGACAACAAGAGCTTTTGATGGACTACCTCAAGCTAAGAGAAAAATGAGAATTGGAAGTGTAATAGCGAAGTTCGGAGATGGATTCGAAAAGAAAGTAAAAATGTTCGGTAGAGATATGTGGGTAATTCCTGTAATGGAAGGGGAATTCATGATAGAAGAAACGATAGCAGCAGTAAAAGGAGTTGCCGGTGGAAACCTCTTTATCCTAGCTGAAAACATGGATGCAGGTCTTGAAGCAGCAGTAAAAGCTGTTGAAGCAATAAGGAAGCATGTACCAGGAGTTATAATGCCATTCCCTGGAGGGATTGTAAGAGCAGGTTCAAAGGTTGGTTCACTAAAGTATTCTAAACTAACAGCTACTACAAACCATAGGTACTGCCCAACACTTAGAGGTGTAGCTCCAGACAATCAAATACCTGAAGGAGTAAAGAGCGTATATGAAATAGTAATAAATGGATTAACTGTTAAAGCAGTAACTAAAGCTATGGGTGTAGGAATAAAGGCTGCAGCTAAAGTTCCCGGAGTTGTTAAAATAACTGCAGGCAATTTCGGTGGAAAACTAGGACCCTACAAGATCTACCTTACAGAAGCCTTAAAGGCGGTCGAAGATATAGAGGTTTAAAGGTGATTTCTCATGAGCCAAGAGGGTAAGGTAGTTAAAATAGGTATTATAAAACCTGGCGCAATAGGTACATCAGTAATTCTAGAGTACTTACTAGATGAAAGAGCGGATAGAAAAGATATTGAAGTTAGAGTTTACGGAACAGGCTCTAAAATGGTCGTAGACGAGAATCTACTTAATGCAGCAATACAGGCAAACCACGACCTATACATAGTAGCAGCTCCAGCAAACGTTAAAATAATTAAGAAAATAGCTAAGAAGCTAAAGGAAGCCGGTAAGAGGGTAATAATAATCTCTGACGAACCAGTGAAGAAGTCAGCAAAGGAATTTGAAGAAGAAGGTTACGGTTACATAATAGTATATGGAGACCCAATGATTGGAGCTAGAAGAGAATTTCTAGACCCAACAGAAATGGCTCTCTTTAACGCTTACGTACTAATGGTTCTTTCAGCAACAGGAGCTTTAAGAATAGTAGCGAAAGCCATAGACTCGGTTATTGAAGCGTTAAAGGAAGGTAAAGAACCGGAACTACCTAGGATTAAGCTGTCTAAGAAGAGGCTAGAGAAGGAAGCTGGTTTCTCGAATCCGTACGCGCTAGCTAAGGCAATAGCAGCATATGAAGTGGCAAGAAAAGTTTCCGAACTAACAACTGAAGCATGTTTCAAAGAGCAAGAACCAGAAAGATACATCAAATTAGCTGCTGCAGCACACGAAATGATAAGATATGCTGCTAAATTAGCTGAGGAAGCTAGAGAATTAGAGAAACCAACCGATAGTTTACTAAGAACACCTCATCACAGTAGTGGTAAGTTACTATCTAAAACAAAGCTACTTGAAAAGCCAAGGTGAAAGTTTTGTCTAAACAAACACTTTCTTTCCTTAACCTCTCTCTCGTTACAGGTAGAACCATTATACAGGGGACGCTTGTAGAAGATAAGCTTACAAAGAGCTACCTAGAACATGTTTCAACGCTCAAGCTTAACCCAGCTGATATGAAAAAGTTAGGATTAAAAAATGGAGATAAGGTTGAGCTAAAGGGCCCCGGAGGATCAGTTATAGTTAAGGTTCGAGCAGCAGCCGATGTTTCCGAAGGAGTAGCATTCATACCTATGGGTCCATGGGCTGAAGCGGTAGTTAATCCGGAAACCGACAGTACAGGAATGCCTGGATTCAAAAGTATTCCCGTAACAATAACGAAATCAGATAAGCCTTTAACAACGCTCGAGGAAATCTATGGAGAAAAAGAGCCTATACTAAACTTAGGGCAAACGTTTGAAAGAGAAGCGAAAGGGGAAATAAGAAGAATAACTGATGTTGTTTGCCCATTTTGTGGAAGCCTATGTGATAATCTAGTAGTTGAAGTTCAAGGAAACAAAATACTTAAGGTTATGAATGTTTGCTCATTAGGATTATCGAAGTTTATGAAGTCGCATGAGAACAGAGTACCCTACCCCATGATTAAGGAGAACGGTAGATTCGTTAAGGTTCCACTAGAGAAAGCTATAGATAAAGCAGCAGAAATACTGGTTAATGCTAAATATCCTGTGCTTTTCGGCTGGTCTTCAACAAGTTTAGAAACTGCAAGACTAGGCTTAGAATTAGCTGAACTCGTAGGCGGAATATATGATCACTGCTCAACATTCTGCCACGGACCTACAGCTTTAGGATTCCATGAAGTAGGTATGCCGAAATCGTCCCTTGGCCAAATAAAGAATTGGGCTGATGTAATAGTTTATTGGGGTTCTAACGTATCTGAAGCACATCCAATGCATCCACAGAGATATTCGTACTTCTCCGTAGGAAGACATCGTAAAGGTAGAAAAGACCGTAAACTAATAGTTGTAGATGTAAGACCTGTACCTCATGCAAGACATGCTGACATGTTTATCAAGGTGAAACCAGGTAAGGATTACGAACTACTTGTTGCTTTAAGACTTCTTGTACAAGGAAAGGAACTTGAAGTTCCAGAGGTCGCTGGAGTTCCTAGAGAGAAAGTTGTTGAGCTTGCTGAAACATTGATGGCAGCTAAATTTGGAGTGATGTTCGTAGGCGTTGGTATGACAATGTCCGGAGCTAAAGAGAAAAACTTTGAGGAACTCTTCCTGCTACTACATGACCTGAATAGAATATCAAAATGGGTAGTAATACCTATGAGAGGACACTACAACGTTACTGGAGCGGATATGGCAACTATTTGGACAACAGGATACCCATATGCGGTAGAATTCTCAAGAAGATATCCTAGATATCAACCAGGAATAACGTCAACAGCGGATGTTTTCCTTAGAGAGGAAGCAGACGCTTTACTAAGTATAGCGTCAGACCCCTTAGCTCACTTCCCACGAAAAGTAGCTGAAGCTATGAAGAAAGTACCTATAATAGCAATTGATCCCAAGTGGAACCTTACAGTAGCATTCTCTAAGGTTGTAATACCGTCAGCAATGGCTGGCATAGAATGTTCGGGAACAGCGTATAGAATGGATGAAGTACCTCTTAGATTAAAGAAAATAGTGGATCCGCCACCTGGCATCCTTCCTGATGAGGAAATCTTACGCTTACTTATCAATAGAGTTAAGGAGAAACTTGGGGTGAAGCCCTAAAATGGCTGAAATACTCATAAAAAACGGTTACGTAATAGATCCCCTTAATGGAATACATGGAGAAGTCATGGATATCGGCGTTAAAAACGGAAAAATAGTGCCGCCAGACCAGGTAGATACACGCTACGCTAAGATAATTGATGCTTCAGGATGCCTTGTAGTACCCGGAGGAATAGATGTTCACACACATGTTGCTGGACCTAAAGTTAACGCTGGAAGACTTCTAATGCCCCAGGACCACTACAAAATAGGTAGAGTGATAAGGGCAATACCGGGAATTAGAAGATCTGGTACTGGAAAATCTGTACCATCAGTAACGAATATAGGGTATAAGTATGCCCGTATGGGCTGGACCACGGTAATGGAAGCCGCTAGTCCACCGCTATATACTAGGCATACACATCATGAACTGGACGATACACCTATTGTTGATAAAGGAGTAAACTTACTTCTAGATTCAAACTGGTTCATACTTGAGTACATTGAAAACAAGGATCAAGTAAGAGTAAATGCCTTTGTCTCATGGATTTTAAGAGCAACAAAATCTTATGCTGTAAAGCTTGTGGATCCAGGTTCAGCTGAAGCTTGGTCTAGGGGTGTAGCAACACAGCCCCTAAACATAGATGACGTTATTCCAGGAACTTCACTTACACCAAAAGACATACTTACGGCATTAGCAAATGCTGTAAGGGATCTAGGATTACCGCATCCAATTCATGTTCATGCAAACATGTTGGGTTTGCCTGGAAACTACGTTACAACAATGAAGACTGTGGAAACTGTAGCGAATATAGCGAATAAGCGTGGCTTAAGCATACATTTAGCTCATCTACAGTTTAACGCTTACAAAGGAGACTCGTATGCAACAATGCTTTCAGCGGCTGAAGAACTTGCGAAACTCATAAACAATCTTTCAGGCGTAACCTTCGATATGGGGCAGGTTGTTTTCGGCGGAACAGTAACGATGACAGCTGATGCTCCATGGGAATTCTACTTATATCACATAGCGAAGTGGAAGTGGGTAGCTAAGGATGTCGAAGCAGAAACAGCAGCAGGTATTGTACCTTACAAGTTCAGGCGCCATGTATATACTAATGTAATCCAGTGGGGTATAGGTTTAGAATTAGCGCTCTTAGTTAAGGATGCAAGTAAGGTTGTTGTTTCAACAGACCATCCAAACGCTGGACCATTTACGAGATATCCGCAAATAATAGCTTGGCTTATGAGTAAAAAAGCGAGAGAAGAGGAAATGTCAAGGCTTAATAAGAAAGCCGTTAAGAGACTTTCATTACCTGCAATAGATAGGGAATATACTTTCGAAGAATTCGTACTTTCAACAAGAGTTGCCCCAGCAAAAATAATAGGATTAGAGAAAATTAAGGGGCATCTGGGCGTAGGTGCTGATGCTGACATAGCAATTTACGGTATTGATCCTAGAACATTTGATCCATCAAGAGAATATGAGAGATTAGTTAAAGCGATAAAGTATGCCAAATACACTATTAAGGATGGAGAAATAGTTGTTAAAGACGGTAAAATAGTGAAAACAGTTTACGGTAGAACATTTTATGTTGAACCGCCAAGTGAGCCAAAATTGGAATCGGAGGTCTTAAGCGATGTTAAAGAGAAGTTTAAGGAATGGTACTCTGTAACCCTAAACAACTATGTAATTCTAAATGAAGAACTTAGGAAAGTAGAACCTATAAGAACATATTAAGGTGAGTTCCCATGCAAACACTTATCTTGAAGCCAAAATACCCATTCATAGTGCCTGTTGAAGTAGAGAAGATAATACCCGATAAAGTGGCCGGGAAAGCACTAGGTGAAATACTTAAGCTAACTGTTTACGAGGGTAATAGAAGGAAAACAGTAGGCGATCTTTTCGAAGTAAGCGGTGAAATAGCTTCAAAACCTGAAGAACAGGAAATAATATTCCAAAACACATCAATGAAGATAAGAAGAATTGGTGAAAAAATGTCTGCAGGAAAAATTGTTGTTGAAGGGGATGCTGGGCCCTTAGCTGGATATAAAATGTCTGGAGGAACATTAATAATTAAGGGTAATGCCGGTCCATGGCTTGGAGCTAGTATGAAGAATGGAACAATAGAGGTTTTTGGAAACGCAGGAGGGTTTGTTGGAAGTAAACTTAGAGGGGAAGAATTCCACAAGGGTATGAGCGGAGGAACAATAATAATCCATGGTAACGCTGGCAGAGAAGTTGGAGCACACATGTCAGGAGGTAACATTCTCGTCGAAGGCGATGTAAGCGTTCTTCCAGGACTACATATGGCTAAAGGTAACATTCTAATAAAAGGCAACTGCGCTGGATGGCCTGGAACACATATGATAGGAGGGAAAATAATAGTGTTAGGGCACGTAGACTCCATGGTTCCAAGCTTTACCTTCGAAGGAATAATGCCTAAAGTCAAATTCATGGGTCAAAAGATAAAAGGACCATTCTACTTCTTCATGGGTGACCTATTAGATACAGAGTTTCCATCAGGCAAACTATATATTCTAAGGGAGACCAATAAGCATTTGAGCTTTTACGAACAATTCATGGGAGAGGTGAAAGATGAATGGTTGGAAGTCTAAGTGTAAACAAGCTCGGTTTAAAAGTCGCCCAGAAACTTATAGACAACCCAGACTACTACAATGTTAAAATAGTTGAAGGACCTTTAGGATCAACAATTATAGATGCTGGAATAGAAGCAAAAGGAGGATTAGAGGCTGGACTACTAGTGGCTGAAGCGACAATGGGAGGGCTGGGTAAAGCATCGTTAAAAGTAGCATCCTACGGAGATCTAGATTTACCTACGGTGTATGTTTCAACAGATCACCCAGTAATGGCATGTATGGCGTCACAATATGCTGGATGGAGAATCTCAGTAGGAAAATACTTTGCTATGGGAAGCGGTCCGGCAAGAGCTCTAGCTCTTAAACCTAAGAAACTATTTAAGGAAATAGGTTATCAGGATACAGCAGATGAAGCATTAATAGTTTTAGAAACCGGAAAATACCCACCGGAGGAAGCAGTAAAGCTAATAGCTGATACAGCAAATGTCAAACCATCAAACGTAACGGTAATAGTAACTCCAACACAGAGCCTAGCAGGATCTGTGCAAATAAGCGCTAGAATAGTTGAAACAGGAATACACAAACTACACACAGTAGGATTCCATTTAGACAAGTTCGTATCTGGAGCAGGATTTGCTCCAGTAGCACCACCGCATCCAGACCCGACGGTTGCCATGGGCAGAACAAACGACACGATACTTTACGGAGGAGTAGCAACATACTATGTTAACGCAGAAGATAGTGAAATAACTGAGGTTCTAAAGAAAGCTCCATCATCAGCTTCTAGAGATTACGGTAAACCATTCTACGAAGCATTCAAGGAAGCGGGCTTCGACTTCTACAAAATAGATCCAAACCTGTTTGCTCCAGCAAAATATGTAGTATACAATGTTAAGACGGGAAATACGTTCAGCGCAGGATACATTAACGTTGATGTTCTAAAAAGGAGCATAGCTTACTCGTCAGTCTAAAAATTAAAACACATTTTTCCTTCAATAAGTTCTTTTTCTAAGTTCCTAATAGTAAGCAACAAACATAGGCTACAAATTATCTAAATATTTTCTTAGGTGACAGAGAACAGTGATAACAATAGGTATAGTTACACGTAATGTAAATGGTTGGGCAACAACGCAGCTTAGTAGAGCAATTATAGATCGTGGATACCAACCATTCCCAATGAATTATAGGAGCCTCTATACTGAAATAGGAAGTTTCGGGTATAAAGTATATTCTGACAAAGTTGATTTAACAGAGAAACTTTCGGCACTAATAGTTAGACCTTTAGGTAGACTTTCATTTGAACAAGCTTTCTTCAGAATGGACACTTTACATCTACTTGAAAACGCAGGAGTACCGGTAATAAATTCGCCTAAAGCAATAGAAATAGCTATAAATAAGCATCGCTCATTAGCTCTCTTAGCAAGCCATGGAATAAAGGTCCCATACACCGTAGTTACTGAAAACATAAATGAAGCGGTCGAAAGACTAGACTATAGGAAAGGTGTCGTTGTTAAACCTCTTTTCGGTTCTAAAGGCTTAGGTTCAACACTTATCAAAGATCGTGATTTTGCATGGAGAATATATGCTGATCTTAGATTCATGAAACATGTACTATACATTCAAGAATTCATGGAACATGGAGGTAGAGACATAAGAGCGTTTGTTGTAGGAGATAGAGTAGTAGCTGCAATGTTCAGAGAAAGACCAGGATCATGGAAAACAAACATTTCCAGGGGAGCAAAACCCGTACCTTACAAGCCAGACCCTGAAGTAGAAGAATTAGCTATTAAAGCATCCAAGATTTTAGATTGCGATATAGCTGGGGTAGACATTTTAGATATTAAAGGCGAAAAATACATAATAGAAGTAAATAGTCAGCCCGGATGGAAAGGGATACAATCAGTAACTAAGGTAGACATAGCAAAGGAAATTATAAATTATGTTGTCGAGGAGAAAATTAAGCGTTAATGAAGCCGGAAGCTATTGATGATAAATCATCACCATTAACGACGATTGCCCTCAACTTATATTTACTGATAAATTCACAAGCATATTTATCAACAAACCTACACACATTTTCAATCCACTCCTTTAAACCAGGAATTTTCTTCACAAAAACAATCTTTCTAACACCAAGTAAAACTGCTATGAGAGATGCAATACTATCTCCAGTAACTTCCCAACTCTCCGGTAAAACATTAGCTCTTGACACAATTTTATAAGGTAAAACAACAGGGTATTTTCCTCTAATACTCCAAGTGAGAATTTCGTCTAACGAATCTGCTAGAACACTATCGGTAATGTTTTCTGAAAATATTAACGCGGATATTTCCATAGCCTTTATTGCCGCATAGTGAGCTACTTTACTAGAGAAACCATGAGTCAAATACGCTTCTCTAACGGCATTTGCGAAGACTCCGCCACCGCATACGAAAATAGGTAATACCTTAAACTTATTAGCTAAAGTAATAATGTTCTTTGCAAGCTCCCTATTGTAAATGTAATATCCGCCAATTTTAATGACCACATGCTTCTTCATGAACTAAACACCTCAAGGTTATTAATGCTAAAGCATATGCTGGAAAAACACTTGAAACTTTCTTACCGAGAATTTGAGATAAATCCCTTATTCTACTAAATCCAGCTCTATGAAGGGCTTCAAAAGCTAACCTACTACCGATACCCGCTGTTATACCTTCGAAATTATTTAGTGAAACACCTTCACTAATAAGCCTCGTTCTAAGCTGCATTATAGCATCAAATATTCGCTCAACAGCTTTCTCATAAACATACTTTGCAATTTCAACAACTTCTTCAAACGATAAAATTTCAGCATCAGCACATGGAACCCTAGAAAGCCTTTCCCAACACTCTCTAATACTTTTACCTCTACCATCAGCCGTTTCAGTAGTGTATTCTTTTTCCGAAACTAATCCGAGAACCCTAACAACGTCACCCATTAAAGCGAATTTTTCGGAAGAAACTCTTGCGAAAAAACCCTTGTATGGTACCTTATCAACTATTGCCGAAATGTTTGTTCTAAGAAGCCCTAGGTAAACTAGTTCTCCAAACACAAGCTTCTCTGGATCCCTAAACCCCTTAACAAACACTTTACCATTAACTATAGGTACTATTGTTGTTGAAGTACTCCCTATGTCGACAAAGAAGCAGTTCTTACTTATCCTCTCTCCAACATATACTCCTGAAGCAACCCAGTTCGATGCAGCAAAAAGGTGAGGATCCATGTTTAAAGCTTCTGAGTATTCAATTAACTCTCCCTTAACGTTAAGAACGAATATTCTCTTGGCTTCCCTAAAAACTTCGGAAACAGTTTTAATAATGTGTTCTACGCCTTCACTTTTAACCCTATATACATCGCTTAATTCAGCAGTCATGGTTAGTGCAACATAAAATTTGCCTGCTAGACCAAGTCTAGCCTTTATCCATTCAAGAACTCGAGGTAATGATTCCTTACCCTTAATCCATATTGGAAAATGTTTTCTGATAACCTTAACATTTAAAACTTTATCATCTACTGCATCTACTTTTGCAACCTTAATATTTGCCCCGCCAACATCTAAACCTACTATAGTAAAGTTCTTTAAGCCCATAGTACCCTCTCCTTACCGAGGTTCTATAAGGTATGTTGAAGTTAAAAGTAATTCCCGCAATAGACATGTTTAGAGGAAAAATTGTTCTCGCACACAAAGGCATTCGCGAAAAATATAGAGAATTAAAAAACACTGTTCTAACGGAAAAAGTTGATTTGGAAAATATTGTTGAAGCACTTTATAATATGGGTTTTAGGGAAGTTTACATTGCAGATTTGGATGCAATAGTTCACGGTAAAACTGAAACATTAGAAGGAAAAATACTAAATATTGTTGATAACTTCTCCAACATAAGATTTCTCATAGATATTGGTATATTAGGTTTACAACTAAAACCTCCACATAATGTTGACTGGGTTGTAGGTACAGAGTATCTAAGCTTTAACGATCTATTACGTTTAAAACCAAATGTATTAAGTCTAGATATGTTTGGTAACAACGTTACTTTCCGTAGAGGATCAGTATCACTGCTAGAGATAGTACCGAAGCTAAAATCGTTAAAACCAAAAGAAGTATTAGCGATATTCCTCGATAGAGTAGGAAGTTTAGAAGGTCCTAACTACTTGGTAGCGAAACACTTAGCTAATATGCTAAGCGAAAACTGTAGAGTAATTGTTGGTGGAGGAATAAGGGATAAAGGCGATTTATATGCGCTTAAACTCTTAGGGATAAAGGCGGTACTTGTAGCAACAGCAATACATAGGGGAATAATTAATACTTCAGAGATATGATCAACTCGTGAAAATCATTACAGTACTTTATTAGAAGCTTTTTTCCCTTCTTAATGAAACCAACGTAGCCTTCAATATTTCTCCTAGTTTCACATTTAACGTTTGAGTTTACACTTTTAAGCATTAAACATCCAAGATCTTTACCTAAAATCTTAGCTAACCCCACAAAGGACGTTGTTATTCTAGGATTAACCTCAACAACATATGGTTCCCACGAATTCCAAACGACATCTATTCCAAAATATCCTCTAAACCCTTTAACACTTCTAATGATTTTTTCAGCAAGTTTCATGGATTTCTCATGTAGTTCAGGATTTCTTAGAAAAACAACACCTCCTCTATAGGCTATCTTACCTTTCTCGTCAAACTCTATTATTTGTACATTATTTGTTAACAAGAAAATATCATTACCATCAGTAATTACTGAAATGCTACCATGAATCCCTTCAATATATTCTTGAATAATGACTTTACCTACCTCTGAAAATTTCAGACTTAATTTAATGAACCTCTTTAAGTCCTGAATCTCGTTAACTAGGAAAGTACCTAAACTCCCAGCGGAATCAACAGGCTTAACTACTACGGGTAATTTAATTAGTTTAATATCTTTATTATTTGGGAAAACAGCATATCGTGGAACTTTTACAGCTATTTTACGTAAAACACTATAACCTAGATCTTTCAGCGAAAATGTTCTAATAATTTCGTGTGCTGGTCCAAGTAATTTATCATTACCTACAATTTTCGAAGCCTCAATTAAGGCTAAAGGCGGGGCTATTAGGACAATATAGTCGAAGTTTCTAGAGACTTTCTCTAAAGACTCTATAAACTCTGTTGAATAGACTAATGAAGACTCTCCTACATTAAACAAATTCCTATACTCCCTACTAACTAAAATACGTGTATCTACATGTTCTTTAAAAATCCTATATGCTGAAGACACCATAGCATAAGCTTCAGGTAATAGCTTTCTACTATTCTCTGTTGGTTTATTCGAAATAACATATTCAGCTATTAATAAATTCATGTAATTTACCCTAAACCCTATTTTCAAAATATTTTTAACCATAAAAAATATAGATATTTATTCGAATTAAAAACATTTAAAAACCTTCACTTGTTTGAGGTTTTCTAAATGGTAACAATAGATCTTCCGACAATAATTAAGCTGAAAGAGAAAAACGTAGGGTTCTTAGAATTAACGCTTAAAAACTACGAGGTCCTCGCAAAAATCGATAGTATCTTTAGGAAAAATAATGCTAATGTTCTCTTTAACATTATCCAGAAGGAGGATTCTCAAATAAAGAGTTTTTACGCTCTCCTACTTAACGGGAGTTTTGAAAGTATAGTTAGGGAAGTAAAGATGATTAATGAAGTATTAAGCGTAAATTATGGAGTGAAGAATATCGAAAATTACTTTATTAGCCCATTTACCATAATGATTAATATTTCTTTCATGAATGAAAAAGCAGTTGTTTTTCCGAATAAATCCTTTATACGATCTTTTAAGGCACTAAGAAGTCGTTGGGGTTTAGCATCGTTGGTGTTCCTCTATCATTTAGGGTATAATTACGGTGCTACGCTTGCTAAAAAGTTTTTAGAGAATGGACTTAGTAATGAAAAAGCACTAGTGCTGTCTCTTGAATTCCTTAAGCAAACAGGCATGTTTAATGATTACGAGTTAACTATGTTTAATCCTGAAAGAGGAAACATAGTCTTACATATTTACGGATCTGTAGAGTGTAATGATTCATTGAGAAGAGAAACTTCAAGTCACTTCTTAAGGGGAACTATTGGCGGCTTAATTTCGGAAATTGTTGGTAAGGAAGTAACAGTTTATGAGACAAAATGTATTGCTAAAGGAGATAGGTTTTGTGAATTCATAAGCTAGGTAGTGATGAAGTTATCGAGATATCTTAGTCTTTTAGCAGGATGCGGATGTGTACTAAAGAGTTCTTCTAAGATGCTTGGTTTCTCCCTCTTAATGGCTTCTACTAATTCGTCGATATTACCGTAAAATCCTGATTTAATACTCTTTTCGGGATCGGCAATAAGGAACATTTTGAATTGACTGTAACTCTTACTTTCCTCTTCAAGGTATTTTGAGTATCTACCGGAAATTAGCATTATTCTAGCTAATGCTCTTTGAAGCTTCTTTGCTCCATTCTTAACAGTTAGTGCGGCATGTGTGTCAGCATAGTATTCTCTTAATCTACTCATGTAGAATACGAATAGGTTCAATAGGAAGCTTACGGCCATTAATGCTATGCCTATAAGTAATAGAAGAGGACCTCCTCCCCTACTATCTCTCCTATACCCTCCGAACCATCCGGAAATGTATAGCATGTATCCTATATAATATATTATTGCCGGAATAATGCTTATCATAAGCATTACTACGACATCTTTATGTTTTAAATGCCCTAGCTCATGGCCGATAACTGCTTCTATTTCGTCCTCAGGTAAAGATTCTAGCAATCCTCTCGTTACGGCAACACGATATCCTGTTAAAAAGTTTCCGTAAGCAAACGCATTAGGTATACTTATCTCAGCTATCATAAGCTTCGGAACGTCCTTAAGACCACTTTCTCTAGAAAGTTTCTTAACCATTCTATGAAGCTCTGGCGCCTCATATTCTGAAAGCGGCCTAACATGATAAACCATGTCGATAATGTATGGTCCCATAAGCCATTGTAGAATGTGGAAGAATATTACGAAGCCTAGTATACCATATATTCCGAAGAAGCTTATGTGTAATGCTGTAAGGATAGCTACTAATATGAGCGTTGCTATTGAAGTTATTACCGCAATTGTCCCTATCATTGAAAGCCTAAGTTTCCATAGCGGAACTTTAGGTATGGGTCTTCCAGCATATGCCATAGTTCATACACCTCCATTTAGTAACTCTATATTTAAGGGGAACTTATAACCGTATCTAATTTCCATTAATGAAGCATTACTTTAAAATATTAGACAGCACCTTTACGAGCTCGTCGCCTACGTTCATAATTTCAGGGCTCATTTTAGCTCCAAAATTCACATTACTTACTTGTACTCCTAGAAAGAAACATTGTGTTTTAGGGCTCCTATATTTCACATAAATTTGGATTAAAGAGTATGAAGGCTTATGTGTCGTTGGAACAACAATTTCTGATTCAACAATTTCACTAAGTTCTCCAAAAACTAAAGTGCCAGGTTTTAAACCTGCTTCGATAGCATCGATTATAAGTAATATGTCAGGGCTATTTTTAATAGCTAAGTCTATGAAGCTTTCGGGAGAAAGATCGCCATCAATAACGTTTCTTAAGCCATGCTCTTTAAGCCTTCTAGCTATATATGGGCCTATAAAATCGTCTCCTCTTAATTCATTTCCAGCAGCTAAAATAGATACGGATTTATTTTTAAGAATAGCTTCTAAAGTGGAAACCATATCGTCTACTAAGCCTACATGTAACATAATGTACCTTCCCAAATACGAACTATTACGAATACCTAATAAATAAAGAAGTAGCTTAGTAGAGATTTTAAGAGTTAAGCAACAAAATTATATTTGCTTTTAAGTGTAGGCTATTTCTTCTTTCTTCTAAGACCTGATGGCAGGTCAGGCTCGAACGATATTGCATTTACTGGACATACTTCGTAGCACTGTCCACAGAAAATGCACTTCCTAATATCATATATAGGTAATAGTCGACCTCCGACCTCCTTCATTTCGATAGCTTCTGTAGGACACACTTCAGCACACAATGTACATCCCGTACAGATGTTTCTATCAAACATTATTGTTCTAT
>Ga0180301_10001872_pt1 | contig 16497 bp, 14 predicted proteins | sample GuaBasSediGuay16_FD_121797 | JGI IMG/M metagenome (GOLD analysis project Ga0180301, IMG submission 121797) | Subseafloor sediment microbial communities from Guaymas Basin, Gulf of California, Mexico - Guay16, Core 4569-2, 12-15 cm | ecosystem: Environmental > Aquatic > Marine > Hydrothermal... | reverse complement strand
GCTGCCCCCGGAATTCAATGATCATGCCTGGTTTGTGGCGGCGGCCCCGGCGGAAAACCCCCTGCTTGCCGTGGCCGTCCTGATCGAGAACGGGGGACACGGGGGTTCGGCCGCAGCTCCCATTGCGGGGAGCCTGATGCGTGCCTTTTTTGGATCGAGAGGGCCGGAGGGAGCCGCGAACTGATATGTTCGACCGACGACTGATCCAGAATTTCGACTGGGTTTTGCTGTTGCTCCTCCTGCTGGTGGCGGGCGTGAGCATCCTCAACCTTTACAGCGCCACCTATGCGGTTCGCGAGGCGGGCGGATCCCAGATCGTCGTCAAGCAAGTGTACTGGTACCTCATCGGGTTCGGCGTCTTTTTCCTGATGACCACATTCAATTACTTCTCCCTCGAACGGGTGGCCTACGCCGGGTTCCTCGCCAGCGTGGCGTTGCTCCTGGCGGTCCTTGTGGTGGGGAAGGTTTCTTCGGGATCCCAAAGGTGGCTGCCCCTGGGGCCCGTTTCCTTCCAGCCGTCCGAACTGGCCAAGATCGTCCTTGTGATCACCCTGGCAAAATTCTTCAGGGACAAGAGCGATATCCGGGGATACCGGCTGCGGGATCTCTGGCGACCCCTGCTTCTGACGGCAGTGCCGAGCCTCCTGATCATGAAGGAGCCCGACCTGGGAACCGGCCTCCTGCTGGTGATAGTCTCCTTTTCCATTATTTTATTCCTCAGGGTGAGGCTCCGTTCGCTGCTGATTCTCATGGGCGCGGCCCTGGCAGTCTCGCCGTTGGTGTGGTTCGGGCTCAAGGACTACCAGCAGAAGCGGATCCTGAGCTTCCTGAGGCCGGAAATGGATCCGCTGGGTGCGGGATATCATGTGATCCAGTCCAAGATAGCCATAGGCTCCGGCCTATTCTGGGGAAAGGGCTTCTTGAAAGGGACACAGACAAGACTTCATTTCTTACCGGAACAGCACACGGATTTTGCATTCTCGGTACTGGCCGAAGAATGGGGCTTTGCCGGCGCCGTACTCCTCCTCATTCTCTACCTGCTGCTGGTCCTGTGGGGGCTGAACATCGCCCGGAATTCCAAGGAACGGTTCGGCGCGGTGCTGGCTGTGGGCATTTCCGCCCTGCTCTTCTGGCAGGTGGTGATCAATGTGGGCATGGTCACCGGGCTCCTGCCCGTGGTGGGCATTCCTCTGGTGCTGCTCAGCTATGGGGGCTCCTCTTTGGTCACCACCATGGCGGCCATGGGGCTTCTGATGAACATCAGCATGCGGCGTTTCATGTTTCAATGATCGGGGCAGGGAGCAGCCAGTGGGCCATGATATGCTAAATGGGGTAATAATATGTCCGATAATCACTAACTGAATTTCTTGTGAGATTTTTCTTGAAAAAGCCAAAGTGATGTGTTATGGAGCCATCGCTGAAAACCCGGGGTAGCACCATGAAAAAGCAGAGAGAGCCGATCAACGCGTTTCTCGGCAAAGACACGGAGTTCGAGGGGAAACTTTCCTTTACGGGTGCGGTACGGATCGACGGCCGTTTCCGGGGGGAGATTTTCACGGAAGGGACACTCATCGTCGGAGAGGAGGCGCTCATCGAGTCCGACATCCACGTTTCTCACATCGTTGTGAGCGGCGAGATCCGCGGGAACGTCGTGGCGGAGAAGCGGATCGAAGTCCACGCGCCGGGAAAAGTCTTCGGCAATATCCAGGCCCCCGTGGTGGTTATCGACGAAGGGGTGATATTCGAGGGCAACTGCCAGATGAGAAAAGTGGGCGCGGAAGGGGACAAAAAGGTCGCCGTGCTCACATGAGCGGGCGTGCGGAAAAAGTCTTTGACAACGATTTTTTTTTAATGTAAAAAGCGTTACCCTTCGGCGTAAGCTTACGAAAAAGTCTAATAATTTCCAATAGGCAAGAAGAGGATCGATTCACCATGCTGGAGATCAACTCTACGATCATCGTACAAATCGTCAACTTTTTGCTGCTCCTTTTCGTTCTCAATCTCATCCTCTATCGCCCCATACGCGGCGTCCTCAACCGCAGGCGGGAAGAGATGGAAGGGCTCAAGAGCGCGGCGGAAGACCTGCTGGGAAAGGCGGGCGAGAGAGAGAAAGACATCGAAGAGGGCATGGCCGAGGCCCGAAGGGCGGGGCACAAGGAAAAGGACGCCTTCAAGGCCGAAGGCATGGATGAACAGACCACCATTCTCCGGGAGGCGGGCGATTCTGCGGCCCGGAAGATCGCAGAGGCCAGGACCGAGACGGACGGTAAGGTGGCTGAAGTACGCAAGGCGCTCGAGTCTCAGATAGCGGCCTTTTCCGAGGAATTGGCCGAGAAAATATTGGGGAGGAGCATCTCATGATCCACCTGGGCCGCACGACGAAGAAACGGGCCCTCCTGTTGGGCTGCGCACTGTTTTGTGTGCTTGCGACATACGGTCTGGCAATTGCCGGGGGCCACGGAGGGGGGCACGACGACGCCAGGACCGTTGACCTGATCTACCGCTTCATCAATTTCGCCCTCCTGGTGATCATCCTCGTGGTGGTCTTGAAAAAGACCAACGCTTTCGGTTTCCTGGCAAAGCGGCGGGAGGAGATCCGGCAGGAGATGGAGGATCTCAAGAGGCGGAAGGAAGCCGCCGAGCGCCGTTATAAGGAACTGGAACAGAAATTCAAGGAGTTCGAGGTCCAGCGGGCCCAGATACTGGAACAATACAAGGCGGAGGGTCTTGCGGAGAAGGAAAAGATCATTGCCGAGGCAAAGGAGAGGGCCCGGCAGATCCTGGCCCAGGCGGATCGGACCATCGAGAGAGAGATACTGGAGGCCGGCGCCAGACTGAAGCGGCAAGTGGTGGAGGCCGCAGCGGAGAGGGCTAGGGAGATCATCTCCGCCAAGCTCGACGACAACGACCAGGACAATCTCATCAAGGACTTCATCGAAAGAGTGGAGAAGTTACATTGATCGGGTCAAAGATTTCCAAGCGATATGCGAAAGCCCTGCTCAGCATCGGGCGGGAAGACGGCAATTATGAGGAATACGGCAAGAATCTAAGGGAATTTGCGGATTTTTGCACATCCAGCCCCGAATTCTACCGGGTCATTTCCAGCAGGATTTACTCCGGTGAAGAACGCGGGGGGGTCCTCGACTGGGCCCTGGAAAAGAGCGGTTTCGCCCCGGTGGTGAAAAATTTCCTCCGCCTCCTGCTCGAGAAAAATCGTATCGGGGCGATTGCCGAAATTGCGGACTACTATGAGAAACTCACGGACGAAATAGCCAACATCGCCAGGGCGGAAATCATCACCGCGCGACCCATCAAGGAGGACACCCTGGGCCGAGTCAAACAGGCCTTGACGGGGCTTACCTCCCAGGACGTCAAAGTGCAGATCCGGGAAGACGCCTCCCTCATCGGGGGGATTATCGTAAAGATTGGTGATTTGGTTTTGGACGGGAGCGTGAGGGCCCAACTTGAAGGTCTAAAAGAATCATTAAAGAGGGGTGAGTATACGTAATGGAGATCAGAGCAGAGGAAATAAGCCAGGTCATCAGGGACCAGATTAAGGATTACGAAAAAAAGGTGGAGATGAGCGAGACCGGGACCGTGCTCTCGGTGGGTGACGGTATCGCTCGTGTCTACGGCGTAGAAAAGGCCATGGCCATGGAGATGCTGGAGTTCCCAGGCGGCATCTACGGTCTTTGCCTTAATCTGGAAGAGGACAACGTCGGTGTCGCCATCATGGGAGATGTCTCGACGATCAAGGAAGGCGACACTGTCAAGCGCACCGGGAGGATCGCCGAAGTTCCCGTGGGCGAGGGCGTTCTGGGCCGGGTTATCGACGCGGTGGGTCAGCCCCTGGACGGCAAGGGGCCCATCGAGAGCGATGAATTCCGCCGCATCGAGATGGTGGCCCCCGGCGTGATCGCGCGCCAACCCGTCAAGGAGCCCATGTATACGGGGATCAAGGCCATCGACGCCATGACTCCCATCGGCCGGGGACAGCGGGAGCTGATAATCGGCGACCGCCAGATCGGAAAGACCGCCATCTGTGTGGACGCCATCATCAACCAGAAGGAAACGGACGTCTATTGCATTTACGTGGCGGTGGGCCAGAAGAAATCCACGGTTGCACAAGTGGTGGACATCCTTGAACGGCACGGTGCCATGGAATACACCACCGTGGTTTCCGCGTGCGCCAGCGATCCGGCCACCCAGCAGTTCATCGCCCCTTACGCCGGGTGCGCCGTCGGGGAATACTATCGCGACAACGGCAAGCACGCCCTGATCATTTACGACGACCTTTCCAAACAGGCCGCGGCCTATCGCCAGGTCTCCCTGCTCCTGCGGCGGCCCCCCGGACGCGAGGCGTTCCCGGGGGACATCTTTTACAACCACTCCAGGCTCCTGGAACGCGCCGACAAATTGAACGATGAACTGGGAGCGGGTTCCCTCACGGCGCTGCCCATCATCGAGACCCAGGCGGGCGACGTGTCGGCCTATATCCCCACAAACGTGATCTCCATCACCGACGGCCAGGTCTATCTGGAGCCGGGTCTCTTTTTCGCCGGCGTCAGACCGGCCATCCACGTGGGCCTTTCCGTTTCCCGCGTGGGCGGCTCGGCCCAGACCAAGGCCATGCGGAAGGTAGCCGGGACCTTGCGGCTGGACATGGCCCAGTTCCGGGAATTGGAGGCCTTCGCCCAGTTCGGAAGCGATCTGGACAAGGCCACCCAGCGCCAGTTGGAACGGGGGCGGAGACTCGTGGAGGTCCTCAAGCAGCCCCAGTACGTTCCCATGACGGCCGAAAAGCAGGTCTCGATCCTTTTCGCCGCGACCCAGGGCTACCTAGACGAGGTCCCCGTGGAGCAGATCAGCACCTACGAGTCGCAGCTGCTGGAGTTCATTGAAGGCAAGCACCCGGAGCTGCTGGCTGAACTCAAGGAGAAAAACGACATCAGCGATGAGCTGGAGGGCAAGATGAAGGCGGCCCTTGATGAATTCAAGGGAGTCTATCAGCCCGCCTGAGGGGCGCCCGGGCTTCGAATATTCCCTGAAAAGAGATGAATCCATGGCTACACTGAGAGATATCCTGCGAAAGATCGGCGCCGTCAAGAAGACCAAGCAGATCACCAAGGCCATGAACATGGTGGCTGCCGCCAAGCTTCGCAGCACGCAGGGCAAAATGGAGAGCTTCGAACCCTATGCCGCGAAGTTCGCCGAGGTCCTCGGAAACCTGGCGTCGCGAATCGAACCGGACATACATCCGTTGCTGGTAAAGAAAGAGACGGTCTCCCGGGTGGAATTGCTCCACTTTTCCGCAGACAGGGGCCTGTGCGGGAGCTTCAACTCGCACACCATCAACATGGCGGAAAAATGGCTCCAGGAGCGGGACTCCGAGGGAGTGAGCTGCAGCCTTACGCTGGTTGGCAAGAAGGGCAATGATTACTTCAAGAAGACTCGTTATCCCATCACCGAGGTTCATACGAACATTTACGGAAAGGTCGACATTTCGTTCGTGAACCAGATGAGTCGGGGCTTCATAGAGCGCTATTTGAGGGATGAGGTGGACGAGGTGTACATGATCTACACCCGATTCCTCAGCGTGGCCAAGCAGCAACCAACGCTGGTCAAACTGATCCCCATTGAGCCGCCGGAAGCGGCCGAAGGGGACAGCGCGACCGACGCGGCGGACTACCTCTGTGAGCCTAGCGCGGAGGAACTCTTGATCGAGTTGCTGCCGAAGCATATCAGCGTACAGATCTTCAATGCTTTTCTGCAGAACGAGACCAGTGAACACGCCGCTCGAATGTCGGCGATGGACAATGCCTCGAAGAATTGCTCCGAACTGATCGATAGCCTTACACTGTCATACAACAAGGCGCGTCAGGCTGCCATCACCGCGGAATTGATGGACATCGTGGGCGGCGCGGAGGCTTTGAAATCGGCGTAAAGGTTATAAATTAAGGAGGTCTTAATTCAGTCATGAGCGAGGGCAAAGTAATTCAGGTTATCGGTCCGATCGTCGACGTGGAATTTCCAGACGGTGATTTGCCGGAAATCTTGACGGGACTTTTCATCACGAACCCCGCTATCGATGACATCGAAGACAACCTGGTGGTGGAGGTCGCCCAGCACCTGGGCGACAATGTGGTTCGCTGCATCGCCATGGACGTCACCGACGGTCTCGTGCGGGGCATGCCCGTCAAAAACCCGGGCGTTCCCATCCAGATGCCGGTGGGCGCACCCACCCTGGGACGGGTATTGAACGTGGTGGGGCGGCCGGTGGACGGGCTGGGCCCGGTTAAGGCGGACAAATTCTATCCAATTCACAGACACGCACCTAGCTTCGAGGATCAGGACACCTCGGTGAACGTCCTCGAGACGGGCGTCAAGGTGATCGACCTCCTGGTTCCGTTCCCCCGTGGCGGGAAGATGGGCATGTTCGGGGGCGCCGGCGTGGGCAAGACCGTGGTCATGATGGAAATGATCCACAACATAGCCATGCAGCACGGCGGCATCAGCGTGTTCGCCGGTGTGGGTGAGCGGACCAGGGAGGGCAATGACCTCTACCTGGAGATGAAGGAGTCGGGCGTCATCGACAAGGCCGCGCTGATCTACGGGCAGATGACCGAACCCCCGGGCGCGCGCGCCCGCGTGGCGCTGTCCGCCCTCACCGCCGCCGAGTACTACCGGGACGAAGAGGGTCAGGACATGCTCCTCTTCATCGATAACATCTTCCGGTTCACGCAGGCTGGTTCCGAGGTTTCGGCACTTCTGGGCCGCATCCCCTCGGCCGTTGGTTACCAGCCCACGCTGGGGACGGACCTGGGTGAGTTGCAGGAGCGCATCACCTCCACGAAAAAGGGTTCCATCACCTCGGTCCAGTGCGTGTACGTGCCCGCGGACGACCTGACTGACCCCGCTCCCGCCACCACATTCGCGCACCTGGATGGGACCGTGGTGCTTTCCAGGCAGATCGCTGAGCTGGGAATCTACCCTGCGGTGGATCCCCTGGACTCACAATCGCGTATTCTGGACCCCAATTACCTGGGGGAAGAGCATTACGGCGTGGCGCGGCAAGTGCAGCAGATCCTGCAAAAGTACAAAGACCTTCAGGATATAATCGCCATCCTGGGTATGGATGAGCTTTCGGACGAGGACAAACTGGTGGTGGCCAGGGCCCGGAGGATTCAGCGTTTCCTGTCTCAGCCCTTCCACGTGGCCGAGACCTTTACCGGGACCCCCGGGACCTATGTTCCCGTGAAGGAGACCATTCGCGGATTCAAGGAGATCATCGAAGGCAAGCACGACGATCTGCCGGAGCGCGCCTTCTACATGGTGGGGACCATTGAGGAGGCCCAGGCACAGGCAGAGCAGATGGCGGCTGCCGCCGCATAAAGGGAGGCGACTGATTCATGGCGAATCTGCAACTGGAAGTAGTCACACCTGAAAAGGTGTTGGTGAGCCAGGCGGTGGATATGGTGGTGGCGCCGGGATCGGTGGGTGAGTTCGGCGTCCTCGAAGGTCATGCCGCCTTCCTGACGGGAATCGTCCCCGGCGAGTTGCGCTTTACGGCGGGCTCCGAGGCCAGGTCCTTTGCCGTTACCACCGGTTTTGCGGAGGTTTCGAACAACAGGGTTTCCGTCCTGGTGGACGCCGCAGAGGAGGCCACACAGATCGATCTGGAACGGGCACGGCGGGCCATGGAACGGGCCCGGGAAAGACTGGCCCGTGAAAGAGGGGGCGAAGACGTGGATTTTCAGCGGGCCGAAGCGGCCTTGAAAAGGGCCATCGCCCGGATTAAGGTGGCGGAGAAGTCGAAATAACTCTTTAAATTTCAAAAGTTTCTGAGATAGGGCAGGTCCTTGGGGCCTGCCTTTTTTATTGACCTTCCCGGTCGTTGTGGATAAGATACCCCCAAAAGCGGGCGAAGGTGAAAGCCATGGAAACGGGGAATGAGATCGACCAGTTCGAACTGCTGGAGCGGAAAATCGAGGCCTTGATCGAGCGAATCGGCGCCCTCAAGAGTGAAAAGGCTGCCCTGAGCGAGCGTGTGCTTGCACAGGAGGAGCGGATCACCGATTTGACTACACAGGTGGACACGTTGAGATCGGGCAATGAGCGAGCGCGTCAGCGGATCGCGGCCCTTTTAGACAAGATCGAAGAGATCGACGTCTAAGTCTGGTGAAATCTTGGAACAGCCGATCCGGGTCAGGATCCTCGAGCAGGAGTACCTCGTTCGAAGCGACGGGGACGAGGAAGGGGTGCAAAAGATCGCCCGCTTCGTGGACGAATGCCTGAGGCGGGTCAGGGCGGGCTCCGAAGGGCTGCCGGAGAAAAAGGCGGCGATCTTGGCTGCCTTCAATATCGCCAGCGAATATTTTCAGGCCGTGGAGGAAAAGGAGGCCCTGGCCAAGGATATTCAGGCCCGGGCGGCGGCCCTGGTCCGGCAGATAGAGCAGAGTCTGTGAACCGGATCGGACGATTTCTCCAAGGAACGAAACGCGTCAACGCCCGGTCCAGGCGCCGGGCCGAATATGGATTATCATAAGATGCGCAGGCGCATCGCCCCACATTCCCCCTCGAACGGATCCTGGACCGGCGAGGCGGGAGGGGCACGGCGGGATTGCCGCAGGGGTTGAAGAGATCTTCTACCCGGGGTGGAAGAGATTTTGTGTGTATTCTTGCCGAGTTAATCGGCATACGCACCTCCGAAGAATCCGTGATCTTGTTGGAAAAAGGCTGAAGGCCTCCCTATGGAGGTGAGCCGCAGAAGCCGTCTTGACCACTCCCCGCCCATTTGAACGGGCGGGCCCCCCTTTCGGTCCCCGCAGACGAAACGATCAATCCTGATTGCCGTCCCCGCAAGGGCCGGTCGGCCGCCCGGGCTCCGGCCTCCAGGACCCAGGAAAACCAATTAGGAGCGTGTCAAGGAGATGATATCTATCCCGACCGTAGGGGCCATGATTCTCGGGCTCGTCCTTGGTGTGGCCGCGGGGTATCTGGTACGGAAGAAAGCGGTGGAAAGCCGCTTGGAATCCATTGAAAAATACTCCAAGAAGATCCTGGCGGACGCCCAGAAGGAAGCGCGTACCATAAAGAAAGAAGCCGCATTACAGGCCAAGGACACCCTCTACCAGATGAAGGTGGAGTTCGAGAAGGAGACCAAAGACAAGAGAGAGCAACTACATATCCAGGAACGCCGCCTCCTGCACAAGGAAGAAAACCTGGATCGGAAAATCGAGCAACTGGAAAGACGGGAAGGACGACTCACGGAGCGCGAGAAAGGGATCGAACGGACCGAGCGTTCTTTTCGGGTCAAGGAAGCCGAGTATGACCGGTTGCTGGAGGAGCAGCGGAAGCGGTTGGAGAGGATCGCCGGCATTTCCAGCGAGGAGGCCAAGCAGAATCTGATTCGGGCCATGGAAGAGGAGGCCAAACACGAAGCGGCCAAGATGATCCGCAAGATCGAGAGTGAAGCGCGCGAGCAGGCGGATCGTAAGGCCCAGGAAGTCCTTGCCCTGGCGGTCAAACGCTACGCGGGTGAGTACGTTGCCGAGAGGACCGTTTCCGTGGTGAGCCTCCCAAATGAAGAAATGAAGGGACGGATCATCGGCCGCGAGGGAAGGAACATCCGGGCCATCGAGGCCGCCACGGGAATTGATTTGATTATCGACGATACCCCCGAGGCGGTTATCCTTTCCGGCTTCAACCCGGTCAGGCGGGAGGTGGCCAAGATTTCCCTGGAACGGTTGATCGATGACGGGCGCATCCATCCGGCCCGCATCGAAGAGATCGTGGCCAAAGTGGACAAGGAAATCGAGGTGAGCATTCGGGAAGCGGGTGAGCAGGCAACCTTCGACGTGGGGGTCCACGGCATCCACAGCGAGCTGGTGAAGTTGATCGGTCGTCTCAAGTACCGCTCCAGCTATGCGCAGAATGTCCTGCAGCATTCCAAGGAAGTGGCCTTCCTGTGCGGTGTGATGGCCTCGGAATTGGGCCTGAATGTCAAGCAGGCCAAAAGGGCCGGGCTCCTGCACGATATCGGAAAGGCGGTGGACCACGAAGTGGAGGGACCCCATGCCCTCATCGGTGCCGACCTGGCCAAGAAGTATGGTGAGTCCAATGAGGTAGTGCACGCTATCGCCGCCCATCACGAGGAGGTGCAACCCGAGTCCGTTCTGGCGGTATTGGTCCAGGCGGCCGATACCCTTTCGGGTGCCAGGCCCGGCGCACGGCAGGAGATGCTGGAGTCCTACGTCAAGCGACTGGAAGGCCTTGAGAAAATCGCCATGTCCTACAAGGGCGTGAACAAGTCTTACGCCATCCAGGCGGGCCGTGAAATCCGCATAATGGTGGAGGGCAAGACCGTGAACGACGATCAGGCCTACGTGCTGTGCAAGGACATCGCCAGGAAGATCGAGAAGGAACTGACCTATCCGGGTCAGATCCGGGTGACGGTAATTCGTGAGACCAGGGCGGTGGAGTACGCCAAATGAGTCGGCGCGGCAAAGAGGACGGTGTCTCCGGCAGCGGACGATGAACGACGTCCCGCAATGGCCCACCCTGAAACCTCCACCATGCTTTTCAGCCATTTCAGGGCCCGATCCCGAAGTAGCCTTGCCATTCAGTGGGGGAGGGGGGCCTCATTCCTTCATTTTTCAGACCGGTACGGAAAAGCGGGGTGTTCCCGGGGCAAAGGGACGATCGGGCCGACCCGGCGTTGCCCGCGGGGCGGAATAGTCCGCCGCGGATGGGAAGAAAGGGAGTAATACGGATCCGGTTCTCTTCCGAGGGCTTTTCATCAGGACGCCATGAAAAAGAACGATAAGATCATCTATCTGGTGGACGGCAGTTCCTACATCCACCGGGCCTATCATGCCATTCGGAACCTTTCCAATTCCAAGGGCCTTCCCACGAACGCCGTTATGGGCTTCACGCGGATGATTTTTAAGCTCCTGGAGGAGCGCGATCCCCGGTACCTGGCCGTGGCCTTCGACACCAAGGGACCCACTTTCAGGCACCGGATATACCCCGCATACAAGGCCAATCGGCCTCCCATGCCCGAAGACCTGGCCGTGCAGATTCCGTTGATCAAGAGGGTCGTGGACGCCCTGAACGTCAAGCGTTTCGAACTGCAGGGATATGAGGCGGATGATATCATGGGCACACTTGCCAGGCAGGCGAGGGATGCGGGCTACGAAGTGGTGCTGGTGACGGGGGACAAAGACTTCCGGCAGCTTGTGGCCCCCGGCGTTACCATGTGGGATACCATGAAGGATGCCGTGACCGATTATCATTCCCTGAGGGAAACGTACGGCCTTGAGCCCGGGCTGTTCGTGGACGTGATGGGTCTGTCGGGAGACAGGGCGGACAACATCCCCGGTGTGCCCGGCGTGGGCGAGAAGACGGCCGTGCAACTGGTGCGTACCTTTGGTGATTTTGACGGCGTTTTTGAGCGGCTCCACGAAATCAAGAAAAAGAAGCTCAAAGAGAATCTTCAGAAATATCGAGACCAGGCCGCTCTCAGTAAAACCCTGGTCACCATCGATTGCAGGGTACCGCTGGATCAGGACGTGGGGTCCCTGAGGATCGGGCCGCCACGGGAGGAAGAACTCTCGGAAATTTTCAGGGAGTGTGAGTTCAGGGGACTCTGGGACAGGTTCGCTTCCCGCGGGACCCCTGACGTCCGCTACCGGTTGTGTATGACGGAGGAAGATCTCGGCGCACTAGTGGCGCAGATCAAGGAAAAAGGCCTGGTTTCGGTTGACACGGAGACCACGGGCAGGGATCCGCTCAAGGCCCGTTTGGTGGGAATCTCCTTTTCCACGGAGGAGCGTTCGGCCGTCTACCTCCCGCTGGGCCACGCCTATCCCGACGCACCGGCCCAGCTGGATAAGGGGTATGCATTGGAGGCCCTCAAAGAGGTCCTTGAAGACCAGGGGATCACCAAGATCGGACAGAACATCAAGTATGACGCCCACGTGCTGGCGGGCGAGGGGGTTTGTCTCCGGGGTATCGGGTTCGACACCATGATCGCCTCTTATGTGATCAATCCGGGCCTGAGGCAGCACAGCCTCGAGCACCTGGCGCAGCACTATCTGAATCGCCGGATGATCTCCTACAAGGAGGTGGTGGGAAAGGACAAGACCGTCCGGAATTTTTCCCAGGTGCCCCTTGACCGTGCAATGGAGTACGCCTGTGAGGATGCCGATATTACTCTGCGCCTGAAGACGGTGTTGGCCAGACGCCTGGAAGAGGATGGAAACGAAGAACTCTTTTACAACCTGGAGATGAGACTGCTGCCCGTTCTCATGGAAATGGAACGGGCGGGGATCAAGGTGGACACGGCGTTTTTCCGGGAACTTTCGGCGCGCATGGCGCGGCGCATGGAGGAGATCGAGGAGGAGATATACCGCGAGGCCGGCATGAAGTTCAACATCAACTCGCCTCAGCAGTTGGGCGAGGTCCTGTTCGAGAAGCTGGGCCTTCCCGCGCAGGGAAAGACCACCAAGACGAAGCGCTACTCGACGAACGTGCGTGCCCTCAGGAAACTTGCGGGCTTTCCACAAAAGACCCCCGGGCTGATCCTGCGTTACCGCAGCCTCTCAAAGCTCAAATCCACCTATCTGGACGCCCTGTTGAAACAGGCCGATCCCCGGACGGGCAGGGTGCATACTTCCTTCAATCAAACGGTGGCGGCCACGGGTCGCCTGAGCAGCAGCGACCCCAATCTTCAAAACATACCTGCCCGGACCGAGGAGGGCAGACAAATCAGAAAGGGCTTTGTGGCGGAAAAAGGCCACCTGTTCGTCTCGGCCGACTACAGCCAGGTGGAACTCCGGGTTCTCGCCCATTACTCACAGGATCGGGCCTTCCTGGAATCTTTCCGGCTGGAGGAGGACATCCATACGCGCACCGCATCGGAAATTCTCGGTGTGGACCCGGGCCAGGTGACCCCCGAGATGCGGCGGATCGCCAAGGCGATCAATTTCGGCATCATATACGGGATGGGCCCGCAAAAACTGAGCGACGAACTGGGCATCGACGTGAAGGCCGCCAAGGACTATATTGAGACCTACTATAGACGATATGAGGGGGTGGCCCGGTTCCGGGAGGAGGCCGTCGCCGGCGCAAGGGAGAGAGGATACGTGACCACACTGCTCAACCGCCGGAGATACCTCCCGGACCTCCATCATGCCAACCGAGTGATTCGCGCCGAGGCCGAACGAATGGCCGTGAATACGCCGATCCAGGGAACTGCCGCTGACCTCATCAAGCTGGCCATGATTCGGATCCACCACCGGCTGAGGGATGAAGGATCCAAAGCGCGGATGCTCCTGCAGGTCCACGACGAATTGCTCTTCGAGGTCCCGGAAGAAGACGCCGAATCCCTCGTACCGTTGATCCGGGAGGAGATGGAGGGTGTATACCCACTGGACGTTCCGCTGAAGGTGGATGTGCACCAGGGCAGAAACTGGGAGGAGGCCCACTGAGGGGGAATGACCCCCCCGGTGGCGAGGACACCGGATCCCGAAAGTCCCTCTCCCCCCGGCTCCGCCCTTAGGAGCAATAACATCCGCATTCGGCCGGAAAGGGAGAGACCCCTTGAACAAGAACCGAGTCAGCACTCCTTACGTTTTCGGTCCGGTGCCGTCCAGACGCCTCGGCCTCTCCCTCGGTGTGGACCTTCTGCCCCGCAAGACATGCACCTATGACTGCCTCTATTGCCAGGTGGGAAGGACCACCGACAGGTGCGCTGAGCCCAGGGACCTGGTACCCGTCGAGGCCGTGATCAGGCAGGTGGCGGAGAGACTGCGTGAATGCAGTGCGGACGTGGTCACGCTGTCTGGGTCCGGGGAGCCCACACTTCATTCCGGGATCCAGCGGGTCATCGAGGCCGTCAGGGAGGTCATGGACATGCAGGTGGCGGTCCTGACCAATGGATCCCTTCTGTGGCGGCCCGAGGTGCGCGAAAGGCTTCTGGCGGCTCATAAGGTTCTGCCCACCCTCACCAGCGGATACGAGGAGACCTTTCAGCGGATCCACAGGCCCCACCCGCAGATCACTCTGGCGCGGCTCCTGGAGGGTCTTTCGGCCTTCAGGAAGGAATACCGGGGCCTGTTTCTCCTGGAGGTGGTCTTCCTTGCGGGATTGAACGACACGGATCGGGAGGTGGAGAGGTTGCGGGAGGTGATCGGAAGGATCGCTCCGGACCGGGTCCAGCTCAACACGGTGGCGCGGCCTCCGGCGGACCCCGGTGCTGTCGCACTTGACAGGGATCGATTAAAGGCGATAATGACCTTTCTTGGGAACCGTGCGGAAATCGTTGCGGAATTCCAGCGAAAGGGCACAAGGGGCGCCGGAAACGGCGGCCGCGAACTATTGGAGATGATTCGGCGAAGGCCGGTGCGGGCGGAAGAGGCCTGCAAGACCCTGGGCCTTGACCCCGTAACCTTTCAGGACCTGATCCGGGGATTTCTGGACAAGGGCCTGGTGCGGGAAGAGGAACACCTGGGAACCACCTTTTACGTGATCAGCGAGAGGGAGGTCCCGGAAGGGGAGCAGAACAGCAATGGAAGATGACCGTCTCCGCGTGGGAATCGATGCAGGCGCCGTCAGTCTCAATGCGGTGGTTCTGGACGAGGCCGGATCCGTGGTCTACGAGGCACCCTACAGGAGGCACATGGGCCGTGTGGAGGAGGGTGTTGCGGCCCTGCTCCGGGAAATATATGGGCGTTTCGGCCGGGACAGGATCGTCTCGGTTTCTCTTACGGGAAATCACGGGAGGAATCTGGCTCAGAGCCTGGATGTGCCGTACGAATTCGAAACCATAACCCAGGTCCTGGGTGCGCTGCATGTCCGGCCCGACGTGCGCACCATCATCAGCATGGGGGGGCAGGATACGGCCCTGCTCCAGATTCGACATGACGAGGGGGGCTGGGAACTGGAATATTTCAACACGAACGGCCCCTGCGCATCGGGCACAGGGTCGTTCCTGGACCAGCAGGCCCAACGGCTCGCCACCTCCATGTACACGGAGGAAGATCAGGTGAGCGAAGAGCAGACCGACCGGGTGCTGCGGGATTTCATTCAACTGGGTCTCAAGAGCCGGAGCCCCGCCAACGTGGCCTGCAGGTGTACTGTTTTCACCAAGTCGGACATGATCCACCTGCAAAACAAGGGCGAGAAGCTGGAAGACATCATTTACGGTCTCCACGTGGGAAACGCCAGGAATTACATCAGCACCATCGTGTCCAACCGAACCCTGGCAACTCCCATGCTTTTCGTGGGAGGCCTTTCCCTGAACGCCCTGCAGGTGAAGACCTTCAAGGAGTATTTCCCCGAACTCCTGGTCCCCCCTTACAGTACATCCATCGGGGCCATCGGCGCGGCGCTGCAGGCGCGGCAGGCGGGCATCGCCAACCGGGTGGACCCGGACCGCGTGGAGGATGTGGGGATCCATGGGGAAACGGCGGTCCCGACGGCCGCCAGGTTGAGGCTGCGCGAGACGCGGTTTCCTGAAAGCAACGAGATCCGCATGACATCCATTCCAGGGAAAACGGGTGTCTACCTGGGGATCGACATCGGATCCACGACCACCAAATATGCGTTGATCAACCAGGAAAGGCGGATCCTCCACAAGAGCTACGTACCCACCATGGGAAACCCCATCGGTGTGACCCAGCGTCTGCTCAGCACCATTCGAGACGCCCTGGGCAAGCGGATCGAGATACTGGGCACGGCCACCACGGGATCGGGCAGGAACGTGGTGGGCGATTTCCTGAACGTGGATCTGATCATCGACGAGATAACCGCCCATGCCAGGGGGGCCGTGGAGATCGACCCGGAAGTGGATACGATTTTCGAGATCGGCGGGCAGGACTCCAAGTACATCTACATTTCCAATACACATCCCCTGGACTTCGACATGAACAAGGTATGCGCAGCGGGCACGGGCAGTTTTCTACACGAGCTGGCCAACAAATACGGCATCAACATCGTGGGAGAATTCGAGCAGATCGCCCTGTCCTCCGAAAGGCCCGTGAAACTGGCGGAAAGGTGCACCGTGTTCATGGAGTCGGACCTGGTTTCCTACCACCAAAAAGGGGTGCCCAGGGAAGACCTCATCGCAGGGCTCTGCTATGCAATCGTCTACAACTACCTCAACCGGGTCGTGGAGAAGCGCAAGATAGGAAAACATGTCATGTTCCTGGGCGGCCCGTCCCTGAATCGGGGGGTGGTGGCGGCTTTCGAAAACGTGCTGGGCCGTGGTGTCACCGTGCCGAAGCACCGCGAGGTACTGGGGGCCTACGGGGCCGCCCTCAGCGTGCAGGAAAAGATGGCGTTCCAGCCGAGGCCCTCCACGTTCCGGGGCCTGGAACGGGCCATCAAGGACCGGTTGGAATACAGGGAGAAGATCTGCAGGGCCGATCCCAACTGCCACAACCAGTGCAAACTCAAGATCTATGATTTCGACGGCAGGAAGAGTGTGTGGGGGGG
>Ga0180301_10001871_pt1 | contig 16500 bp, 15 predicted proteins | sample GuaBasSediGuay16_FD_121797 | JGI IMG/M metagenome (GOLD analysis project Ga0180301, IMG submission 121797) | Subseafloor sediment microbial communities from Guaymas Basin, Gulf of California, Mexico - Guay16, Core 4569-2, 12-15 cm | ecosystem: Environmental > Aquatic > Marine > Hydrothermal... | reverse complement strand
GCAAATACCAATATTTACAATCAAAGTTATAAAGGAGTATAATTGCGATCGGGTTAAATACATAATTGTTGGATTAATCGGAGTAATGGATTTGCAGAAAGAAAAGAAAAGAGAGAAGATAAAAACATTTGTAATCGATACAAATGTCTTTATTCACAAGCCGGATGCAATTTTGTCTTTTCGTGATAACGAGGTTGTAGTTCCATTGTGGGTGCTTGAAGAGCTTGATAAACTAAAAACTTACAGCGATGAGAGGGGAAGGAATGCCCGCCATGCCATTCGTATGCTCGATGAGCTCGGAAGGCACGGAGATCTCAGTAAAGGCGTTAAGATGGAAAACGGCTCCATCTTAAGGGTTGTACTCTCAAATTTCAAAGAAATTCCCTATGAGTTTAAAAGGGATAATCCAGATAACAATATCTTATTTACCGCATATGCTCTGAAAAGAGCAGGAAAGAGAGTTTTTTTTGTATCCAAGGATATAAATGCAAGGATTAAGGCAACTGTACTGGGGATAAAAGCAGTTGATTATGAAAGACAGAAGGTCAACATCGTTGATCTATACAAAGGATTCAGGGTGATAAATGTATCCCACGAGACTGTACAGCAGTTAAAACTTTCTGGAGAGATTTCCTGGAACGAGCAACTTTATCCGAATGAGTTTGCCTTTCTTGAAGAGAAAAGCAGTGAACAGCCGATTATAGCCCGGTATAACAGGGAGCGGGGCACTCTTGTGTATATGAACAATGAAGAGCGTGTAATAGCAGGTATAACCGCACTTAACGAGAAACAGCAAATTGCTCTCGAGCTCCTGCTCGATGATTCGGTTTCTATTGTTACCCTTGTGGGGAAGGCAGGAACGGGTAAAACACTCCTTGCAATAGCAACCGGTTTGCACAAGGTTATCGAAGAGAAGAAATACTCACGAGTTCTGGTAGGTCGTCCTGTTATACCGATGGGAAAAGATATAGGATATCTTCCAGGAAACAAGGCGGAGAAACTGAGTAACTGGATGCAGCCCATTTTTGATAACCTGGAATACATCTTGAGTGTCTATAAAAAGTCCAATAACAAAACAGTAGAGCAACTTATGGATAACAGATTGATAGAGATAGAAGCTCTGACCTTCATGCGTGGAAGGTCCCTTCCGGGACAGTTTATTATAATCGATGAAGCTCAAAATCTTTCCCCCCATGAGATAAAAACTATTGTAAGCAGGGCTGGGGAGAATACCAAGATAGTGCTCACCGGTGATCCCTTTCAGATTGACAGTCCATATCTGGATTCAAACTCCAATGGATTATCGTTTTTGGTAGAAACATTCAAAGGGCAGGAGATTTTTGGTAATATAATTCTGGATAAATCGGAGCGAAGCAAACTCGCCGAACTGGCTGCAGAGCTTCTGTAGATAGAACGATCAAGATTGCGCTTTTTTGAATAATGGCTCGTTTTAGAAATCAGTTATATACCTGACTTACCCTGGTAACTCGTGTACCCTTTCCAGATATGTGTTTTTAAATAAACAGGGAATTTCTTTTCCGAAAATATTTTACTTGCGCACTATGAATTATGGCTTTATAATTAATAGATATGGAAGAAGTTATGTTTTGTTCTTTTTGCGGAAAAGTTTTAAGCAAAGAATTTAACTACTGCCCATTTTGCGGTACAACCTGCAAAGATGTGCTTACTTTTGAGAATATTGTAAAAGAGTCTTTCGATAGTGTAGAGAAAGTTAATCTTACTCAGGGACTCCATAGGCTTGAGAGATTAGAATCACATCTGGTTGAATTGGAAGAAGAGCTGACAGCCTTTTTATCAATACAGGAAACAGAATAGCTCTTTTTTTCTGAATATCTTTCGCTCAAGTGCCGAAAATTACTTAAAGAATATGAAACCTTTTGTATTTATCTGCATTGTAATACTTCTTGTCCTATCCTCAGGTGTATATTCGGAGGTTACTTTTTCCGGTCTGCATCTTTCCGATAAAAATACGCTTCTTTTCGAGGCTGAAACCTATTCTCCGGGAATCGGAAAGTATCGAACTCTCTTTTTCGCCTCTGCAGATAATTGGAAACTCCATCAGCTGACTTTCTTTCCCGAGAGAATGGCACTTGTCCAGGGAAAAGAGCAGCTTCAGATTCAAAATCGTTTTGGAGTGTTTCGCTCAGATAAAAATCTAAAAAAGATAACCCCTGTGGAGAAATTTCCTGCATTTACACTGGGCAGGCAGATAGATACAGGTAAAATCAATCCGGTAGAAGCATCACCGGATGGAAACTACCTTCTATATGTTAAGCCTAAATCCTATGCATATGGTGATCTCTTGCTTTTTGATGTACAAAACCAGAAGGATATCCTTATAACCAGCGGTGTGGAACTGTCGCTGAGAGGGCCTAATGCCAGGTGGGGGCCTAACTCCAGATTTTTTATATATCAGAAAGAAGGATACCTTTATTACTTTTCAATCGATCACATGAGCACGGATAGAATTTTAACCGAAAAATTGCGCACCATAGGAGAAGGAAAGATAGCCAACGTTTATTGGAACAGGGACGGAAGCCTTTTTTATGTAATCGATACACTGGTATATCAGATTTTTAGTGCCGAGTTCTTCACCCGTTCCATATATGCAGATCTCCTCAATATAGGAAGAATTGTAGGGAAACTTCCCTTCTCGTTCGATCCCAATTTTGACAGTTTTTGGGTCTCTCCGGATGGGGTTAAAATAATGTTCGATAAGGGAGGGAGAAATATATTTATCTACTTTCTTGATCCCGATGACTATCTTACAACCGGTAAAACGCAATCACTTCCCTACCTCTTTCTTCCGAGAAATACCAGAATAAAACGGGTTATATGGTCTTCATCCGATCGAATCACCCTGCTCACCAGTAGCATAATAAACGGGGAGAGCGAAACCACAGTCTTCAGAGTGGACCTTACCGAGGAAGACAGCCCCCCATTTTTTAAGGCAACCGGCGATTCAGGTGTAAGAGATATGGTTTTATCGCCAAATCAATTACGAGCTGCAGTTGTAAAAGAAGAAGGTGTGGTTATAAAAAAATACAATACATGGGAGGACGAGTTCGCCTTTCCTCATCCGGATCCTCTGAGCGCTTTGTGGAGAGCTAATGACGAACTGATAATCGGGGGAAAATATTTCATAGAGAGAGCAGATCTACTTGATAAAAGCAGCAAGATCATCACCCTTTCCCAGCCGGAAGATTATGGATTCGGTAAAAAGGACGATAAAATACAGGTTAAAGTTAAAGAGAAAGTCTTTAATATTTCTCCTGCTGACGGCACCATGGAACATATCGATAGTTTTTCGGTGAAAGAGCAGAAACTCTTCTCCAAGAATTACAGGGTTTACCTGGAAAAATCCACGGCCGGAAGTTATGAAAATATTGTAATGGTGCGGAATATCGATAAGCTTATAACCCAACCCCTTTTTAAACCTCCCGAAACAAGATACGAACCCTTCCCGGAAAAGGAAGAGCAGATCGACTTTATAAACTTTTCACACGGTTCTCGAATCAGAAGAAGGGAGGTAGCTCTGGTATTCAATGCAATGGACACGATAGAAGGCCTGACGGAAGTATTAAACACTCTATCAGAGTATAATCTGAAAGCTACATTTTTTGTTAATGGGGAGTTCATAAGACGTCATCCTGGTGCAGTCAAGGAGATTGCCCGTTCGGGTCACGAAGTAGGCTCACTTTTTTTTGCATACTTCAATATAACCGATTCCAGATATAAAGTAGATAAAGATTTTGTAAAAAGAGGGCTGGCAAGGAATGAAGATGAGTACTTCCAGACAACCGGAAGAGAGCTTTCTCTTTTCTGGCATGCTCCATTGTATTTCGTAAACACCGAAATAATCGAAGCAGCTAGGGAGATGAATTATCTGTATGTGGGGCGTGATATAGATATCCTGGATTGGGTAACGGAAGAACAGGCAAGGGATATGCCCGGAACATATATGCCTGCAGCAAAGTTGGTGGAGAGAGTCTTGAAGTTGAAAAAGCCGGGATCCATTATCCCGATAAGAATTGGCCGGCCTTCCGGCAAAAGAGCTGATTATCTTTTCAGTAAACTCGATCTTCTTATCAACGGACTGATTTCAATCGGTTACAAGATTGTCCCGGTATCAACTCTGGTGGAACATGCAAAATGAAAACAACTATATACGCTTTTTGCAGGCGCTATATTTTACCGGGATTTATAAAAAACACTTGCAATAAGGGCCAGAAAAAATTAATATCTAAATATAATGTCATGTTAAGTTGTGCCATACCAAAGTCGATAAGTTAGATGAAACTTTTATAAATAGGAGAGGAGAAGATTACCTTGGGTAAATACAATCCTGTTGATGCATATAAGGAGATAAAAATTAAAACGGCAAGCCAGGGAGAGCTTATTCTCATGCTCTACGATGAGGCTATCAAGCAGATCGATATCGCCATTGATAGCCTTTCAACAAAAACAAAGCATTTAGACAGGATAAATAACGCTATCATAAAGGCGCAGGATATAATAACGGAACTGATGGTCTCTCTAGACTTCGACAGAGGGGGGGGGCTTGCTAAAAACCTATTCAGTCTATACATGTTTTTTAACCAGCAACTTCTCAACGCAAATATTAAAAAGAGTGTAGAACCACTTAAACACGTGAAGAAGCTCATGGGTGAACTTAGAAGTAGCTGGAGGAGTGCAGTAGAAAAAGTAGGTAAAGAGAACGACTCCTTGGGGTCAGAGGGAGTTGATATTGCAGGTTAGCTCCAATGGGAAATCAACAGGAGAAAGAATTAGAAGTAAAAGAGAAACTTAAAACATACCTGAACATACAACGAAAAAATTTTAAAAAATATCTCGACTTGCTTGAGCAGGAGAAGATAGATATAGAAAAGAGGGAGGGGATAAACCTATCACTGCATATAAAGGCAGATCGGGCTCTCCTTAAAGAGATCCAGAAGCTTTACGATGTAATCGATTCCTTCCTTGATTTTTACATAAGTAATTATCCTGTAGAATCTGAAAAAGAAATATCTAATTGGGACAGAGAGGTCGAGGAGTTTATTAAAAAAAGTGGAGATCTTCTTGATCAAAACAGAAGCCTTCTGAAAGAGAAAATTGAACAAATTCGAGAGGATATTCTCGGATTCCGAAAATTCCGGGTGAAAAGCACTCCTTTTCAAAGTAGTGTTACCCCATCTTTTATAGATATTTCCTCATGAAAAAACTCCTATGAAAGAACCGGTTTATATTCTGGATGGATACAGTCTCATTTTCAGATCTCACTTCGCAATGATAGGTAAACATCTTACAAACTCTCAGGGTAGAACCACCTCTGCTGTATACGGGTTTTTCCGAACCCTGTTTTCACTTTTTAACAAATACACTCCCAAATACTTTGCTGTCATTATGGATTCCAAGACGCCGACCTTCCGGCATCAGATTTACAGAGAATATAAAGCCAATCGCGACAATCCACCGGAGGAATTGCGTTTTCAAATACCCCTTGTGGAGGAACTTCTTGACGCTTTGGGTATTAGATGGATTCGTAAGGATGGATACGAAGCAGACGATATTATGGCTACTCTGGTTGAACAATGTAGAAGAGATGGTAGGCCGTGCTACCTTATTACAGGAGATAAGGATCTGTTTCAACTTGTAAGCGGTATGGTTAAAATACTTCGTCTAAGGAAAAGCGACTACACCCAGATGGATGGGGAAACACTGAAAGAGGATCTCGGGATCGAGCCCGAGCAAATAGTAGATTACCTTGCCCTTATAGGAGACCAGTCAGACAATATCCCTGGTGTTAAGGGTATAGGCCCGAAGACCGCCAGAGAGCTTTTAGAGAAATACAAAACCCTGGACGGCATTTACAGCAATATCGATAGATGCCCCCCCGGACAGAGGAAAAAACTCCTGGAAGGAAGAGAAGATGCTTATTTAAGCAGAGAATTGGCTACCTTAAAAAAAGATTTATCTCTGGGGACGGGGGAAGACATTGAGAGCTTCAGAGTTGAAAAGCTGAATATAGAAGCAGCAATTCCTCTTTTTTTAAGAGAAAACATGAAGAGCATTGCCGATGTCCTGGGGGCAAATATTGAGCAAAAAGAGGCTGTACTGGGGACGGAGGAGAAAAGAGGGAAATATGTGGCCGTAACCAGTCTCGATGAGCTTGATAGATGGATGAATAGAGTCCGTAATAGTCGATTTTTCGCCTTTGATGTTGAAACCGACAGTATCGATTCCATCAGTGCTACGCCGGTGGGTTTCTCCTTTTGTATTAAAAGCGGGGAAGCCTGCTATATACCATTACTGGCACAAGGTAAGAAATATTTCTCTGAGGAAGAGATAAAAAGACGCTTTAAAGAGCTCTTCTCAGAGCGCAGCCTTAGGTTTATCGGACAAAATCTCAAGTACGATTACAAGGTGCTTAACAGATGGGGAATAAAGGTCATCAACATACATTTTGATACAATGGTTGCAGGTTGGCTTCTGGACAGTCAATTCGGCTCCTATGGGCTGAATACTTTGGCCGAAAAGTATCTACGATATCGACCAATCCACTTTGACGAAGTGGTAGAAAAAGGAGCTAATTTCACCTCCGTCCCTCTGGAAAATGCAGTTCAGTATGCGGCTGAGGATGCGGATATTACATTCCGGCTTTACGAGCTTTTTAAAAGGCTATTGGAACAGAGAGGTCTGACAGAGCTTTTTTTCAATGTGGAAATGCAGCTGGTTAAGGTTCTTGCAGATATGGAACTGCGCGGAATCTCTGTCAAGAAAGAGGTTCTGGATGAATATTCCAGTGAACTTACTGCACAGATGAAGGAGATAGAGGAGGAGGTTTTCAGAAAGTGCGGGGAACAGTTTAATATAAACTCTACAAAACAACTCCAGGAGATTCTATTTACAAAGAGGAAACTCAATCCGGTTAGAAAAATCAAAACCGGGTATTCGACGGACAATACCGTGCTTGAGGAGCTTGCAAAGGAAGATCCTGTTCCGGCTTTGGTCCTGCGTCACCGATTTCTTGCAAAGCTTAAATCCACCTACGTGGACGCTTTGCCTCAATTGATCAACCCCTCTACCGGGAAGCTTCATACGCATTTCATTCAAACCGGCACAGCTACAGGTAGACTCTCCAGCAGAGAACCAAACCTGCAGAACATTCCTATAAAGACCGATGAAGGGAGAAGAATCCGGCAGGCATTTGTACCATCACCGGGGTGTGTATTCCTGAGTGCAGATTATTCCCAGATAGAACTGGTAATACTGGCACATCTTTCCGGTGACCCTGTTCTCATGGAAGCCTTTAAAAGCGGAAAGGATGTACATCGGCAGACCAGTGCTTTGATTTTTGAGATGCCTGAGGAAGAGATTACATCAGAACAGCGTAGGATTGCCAAGATTATCAATTTTGGTATTATGTATGGGATGTCTGCATTTCGCCTCTCCAGAGAGCTTGGTATAAGCAGAAAAGAGGGAGAGAACTTCATCAAGGAGTACTTCCGCAAGTACAGTAAGGTAAGAGAGTTTATAGAGGAGACAATAAAAGAAGCCGAAAAGGAGGGATCGGTTAGAACAATTTTAGGAAGGCAGAGACCTGTTCCCAGAATAAACAGTAAAAATAAAGCCGAGAAGATGGCGGCAGAACGAATTGCCGTTAACACACCCATTCAGGGTAGTGCTGCAGACATTGTAAAACTGGCCATGATCAAAATCGACAGAAGGCTCGAAAGGGATGGATTAAAAACAGCACCTATACTTCAGGTGCATGACGAGCTAATTTTTGAGGTTCTGGAAGAGGAAGTTGAGAGTGCAAAGGAGATAATAAGGGAAGAGATGGAATCAGCGGTAAGTCTTTCGATACCGCTTAAAGTAGAAATTGAGATAGGTAACAGTTGGGGAGAGATGCATTAAAAGGTACTATGGTTATAGGAGTATGGGGAAAGTATTGCGCAGGGAAGAATACAATTGTGAGGATTCTCAAAGATTACGGTTTTTACAATATCGATATGGATGATTTAGGCCACCTTGCGCTTGAGGAGAAAAAAGAAGATGTAATCAAACAATTCGGAAATCGCATTCTCGATGAGGAGGGTAATATTTCAAGACCTCTCTTAGGAAAGATAGTTTTTTCTAATGCTAAAGCACTCCATAACTTAGAAAAAATACTCCAACCTTTGATAGTAGGAAAGGTAAGGGATATACTTCGCAAACGCAACGGTGAGAAGTTGGCCATAAACGGGATAATTCTTTTTTCTGCCGGTCTTCATAAGTTCTGTGAGTTTGTAATATGGGTCAAGGCACCGATTCTAATCCGAATTAAAAGAGGATTAATGAGAGACAATCTTTCAGTGGTAGAGGTAGGCAAAAGAATTTGGGTGCAGCGCAAACTATCTCCTCAATCTTATGAAAATGATGTCGATATTTATATAGTAGAAAATCCGGAAAACCACGGAGACCTTGAAAAGGAAATTAAATCTATACTGGCTTGTAAAGGGCTGTAAAAGAGGAAAAATGGAAAGGCAAAAGATACTTTGGGTTGTTTTTTCTGTACTGCTTTTTCTCCTTATTGTGATAGGAGCAGGACTAATCTGGTTTTTTCCAACTACCGATAAGGGAGTTGCTGTAGCCGGGGACAGAGGCGAGGCAGAGGCTGCTAGAGTTACTGAGAGGGAGCAAGAGTTTGATCCGATAGAATGGGTAAGAAAAGCAGATAAGTATCCGGATTTAACAGAGAAGGAAGATACAGAGCCGAGGCTTAGAGACTTCGAAATAGTATACGGAGAAGCTGAGAAAGAGGTAAAGATCGAACCTGAAGAACCGGAGAAGAAGGCAGAAGAACCTGCGGAAGTTCAACCAAAAGCACAATTACCGGCCAGGAAGCTTCCTGAGAAAGAAGAAACCCATCCTAAAGTGGTGACAAGGGCTCCGGTTGAGAAACAGCCCCTAAAACCCGAAAAAATCCGCGCTAAAGAGTATTGGATACAGACCGGTTCTTACAGAAGTAAAAGCAGGGCGGAAAAGGTCCAGGAAAGCCTTTTAGGAAAAGGTGTTGTATCATCTATTACAACAAGAGTAGTGAATGGTCAGAATTATTTTAGAGTACGCATAGGTCCATATGAGAAAAAAGAGGAAGCCGAAAAATTTCTCTCATGGATAAGAGAGATAAGCGGATTTGAATCCAGCTATGTATCACTGGTTTATACTGAAAAAGAGATAAGATAATGAGTTAAACCAGGCAAAAGGGATGGGTACTTTGAATCGTTTGTATCCCCCTTTTCCCTTTTTTAAGGAATCTCTTGTGAAAAAAAAGAAACTCGAAAACATACTCTTTGTTTGCACGGCAAACAGAATGAGAAGCAGAACAGCAGAAGACCTGTATAAAGACGATAGACGTTTCAAGGTACAATCAGCTGGAACCAGCAGTTTTGCCGATTCTATACTAACAGGAGAAATGCTTCAATGGGCAGACCTCATTGTGGTTATGGAAAAACGACATAGGGATTTTATCAGAAAAAACTTTCCCGGTGAGAGCAGGGGGAAAGAGATTGCGATCCTGAATATTCCAGATATGTTTGATTATATGGAGCCTGCTCTTGTAAAAGAGATAAGAGAGAAGTTTGAACAGGTCTATGTAAAAGCACTCAGGGAATTGCAAAAATAGTCAAACATCTCTTTTTATAAGATTTGCATATTCAAGGGCTATAGAGGCTCCCACCATGGCATTATTCTTTACAAGTTCTATGTTTGATTCGAGACTCTTGCCACCCGTAATCTCTTCTATTTTAGCCAGGAGAAATGGCGTAACCCCCTTTCCGGTTATCTTCTTTTTTTTCATTTCGACTATTGCCTCATCTATACACCTGTTCATATAGTCATTTGATATTGCATACTTTTCAGGAATTGGATTTGCAATGACAACACCCCCTTTTAGGCCGAGTTTAAGTTTATTATAAATGATCATGGCAGCCTCTTCGGGCGTATCTATTTTATAGTCAACCGAGAAACCACTGTCCCTCGTGTAAAAACCCGGAAAGCGATCGGTTTTATAACCAATTACCGGTACACCGTGGGTTTCCAGATATTCAATTGTTGCACCGATATCTAGAATTGATTTTACTCCGGCACAAACGACCGTTACATCAGTACAGGCAAGTTCTTCAAGATCAGCCGATATGTCCATTGTACTCTTTGCTTCTCTGTGTACCCCTCCTATTCCTCCCGTAACAAACAGGGGGATTTTGGCCATTTTTGCGATAACCATGGTTCCTGCCACTGTCGTACCCCCTGTGAATATCTTTGTTATTACTAAAGGGAGATCTCTTCTGCTTATTTTTATGGTGTTTTTTAATGAGGATAATTTCTCCAACTCTTCACCGGTTAGACCAACCTTTATCTTGCCATCAATAACTGCAATTGTTGCAGGGATTACCCCATTTTCTCGGATTATATTTTCTGCTGTTATTGCTGTTTTTAGATTTTCCGGAAAGGGCATGCCGTGGGTAATAATAGCCGATTCTAAAGCTATTACAGGTTTTTCTGTTTCTAAAGCCTCTCTGACTTCCGGAGAGATATCAAAAAAATGATTGGATTGTAAGTTACCTTTCAATGGAAAATCTCCTTCTTTTTTTCTTCAAGCAATTCAGGTGTCAAATCCGGCGCAACCGTTTCTTCCCTTTCTAAAGTGATAATCGATAAAACCATACCATATTTACACGCTTCAAGCAGCCTCTGTCCCTTACTAATTCCGTATATTACTCCTGCTGCAAAAGCATCACCCGCTCCTGTACTGTCTTTTATTCTTGTTGGCGGTATTGTCGGGGGACGGAGGAACAAGAAATTTTCTTCCGACTCAGAAAATGCAAATACTCCTTCTTTGCCCAGTGTGATAACCAGCTTCTTTAACCCCTTTGAAAGAAAGAATTCTGCATTTCGATAAAGGTCTCCTTTGGATTTGATGGGAATATTAGATAAAGTTTCGGCTTCTTCCTTGTTAGGAAGAAATAAATCTATTTTGCTTAAGTTTTCCTTTAGCTTGTGACATTTTTTTACCGATACAGGATCAACAATTACAGGTACCTTTCGTTCGTTCAACCAGTTAATAATATAAACGAGTGTATCATGTGAAATATTCGTGTCTACAAGGGACAATTCAGCTGTTACTAAACTTTGAGAAACGCTTTTTATATAGGCCGCATCTATTTTATCCATTATTTTCATATCGGAAATTGAGCCAATCTGTTCTCTTTTTTCATCCAGAATTGAAAGACATATACCTGTTCGCTCATGAGAAAAACATTTTATGTTACTGACATCCACTCCACTTTGTTGGGTATACTTTTTAAGCCATTTTCCTTCTTCATCGTCCCCTATAACTGTAAAAATGGTCGGCCTTAAGCGTAATCTTCCTAAGTTTTCGGCAATGTTTCTTGCTACACCACCTGATGTTTTATAAATGAAACCGGGATTGCTGGTGCCAAATTTGAAAGAATCGCAGGTGATTCCTCTTATGTCGATATTTGCTCCTCCGATAACAGCTAATTTCATGCTTGACTGCCTCTAAAAAAACTATTATAGCATATGACTGGGGACGGAGGAACTGCTGTTTTTTGCTATTACTGGCGGGAAGGCAGAGGGCGTAAGGCAGAGGGACGGAGGTATACTACTTATACTACTTCGGGCAGAGAGTTGAGAAGGCAGAGGGACGGAGGATACGAAATAAAGCTTTCTACTTTTGTCGATGTTTTTTTACTACGAAAGAAAGCTTTGTACCTATGGCGGTGGTCCATCAGTCTTCTAGCTGGGGGACACACTGCAGGCTATGCCCGCTGGCTTTCTTTCGGAGCAAACAACCACCTAAGTAGTTTCCGCTTAAGCGGAAACTACGAGCCCTTACAGGGCTCGCAAAGCCTTAGGCTTTGCCGGTGGTTGTTTACTGAGCAGGAGCTGTTTTCTGTTCTACAAAATCGATTATTTCAAAAACCAGTTTGACAACACCGAAAATACTTGACACCCATGCTGTAGCTAACAGTGCATTTTGAACGAAGGTATCTGCTTTAAAAAGGATTTTTCTGGGTACATGGATATGAGAGCCGGGCTCTACTTTGTCCGTTCTGTGTATTCTTGTTTCATTTCCGAGTTCATCTACAAGGTATATTCTGTTAGAATTTCCGGTATTTTCGTTTACTCCTCCTGCCTGGAGGAGATAATCTGAAACTGTAAAATCTTCTGAATGGTTATACGCACCTGGTTTTGCTACTTCACCTGTTATGAAGATCTGAAGTTTTCTGCCTACATGAATATGGTCGCTGGGGCTGACATTATTGTCAGTTGTTACCTTGGTTTTTATACCTAATTCATCCACAATGTAAATTATTCCAGGATCTCCACTTGCTTCATTGATCCCCCCTGCTAAAAGAAGATAATATAAAACTTTTTTCCCTGGAATGTAGGAATAATATCCTGGATTAACCACATCCCCTGTTACAAAAACTTTAAGTTCTTCAATGGGAATATAGACATAATCTCCTGGTGAAAGTTCGATATCAAGCTTTGTGTTCCTTGTTTTCCATAATCGTTCTATGTCAATATTGATTTTCTCTCCAGTAGTTTCTTTTATAATGTGACTTTTATCTGCAACAGCCAGAGGGGTGGGGCCTCCTGCTTTATCGAGAAGTGACATGAGCGTGATGCCCGGACGGTAAGGGAAATCAACTCTAATAGGTTCTTTTGGAACTTTAATGAAGCTATCTCTATTTATGTTTTCATTTTCTATAGTTGAACCGTAAATTGCTCCTTCGATGGTTATGTTTTTACTTATTTTATAGATTGAATGTACTTTAATATTATCCCCTTTTTTCGGAGAGAGCGATTCGGCTTCTTTATAAGATGTAATAAGAGTATTATATCCTCCGTCCCCTTTTATCCGTTCTATTTCGATATTTTCTCTTAAAGCACTGGGGGTAAAACCTCCTGCCAGATCGATCAAAGTATTGAGGTTTTCATCTGGAAGAAGCTCGTATTTACCTGGATATTTGACTGCACCAGAAATATTTACAATCTTTTCAGCTTCCGGAATATAAATTATGTCTCCGGGTCTTACAGTAGGATTGGAATCGAAATCTGCCTTTGTGAAAAATTTTGAAATATCTATAGTCAATTCCTCGTTATCTCTTCTTATCTGAATATTCCGGTAGCTTCCTTCTTCTTCAAAACCTTTTGCTATTGCTATCGCTTTAATAACAGTAGTAACGGAATCGGCAAGTATGTAACCGGGTTGTTTGACCTTCCCATAAACGAATACATTGAACTGAGCCGGAGTAGTTAGTCGAAACTCCACGTATTGAACAGGCATGAGCCCTTTGATTTTTTTTATCACTTGATTTTGAATTTCTGATAATTTTTTCCTTTTGTATTTACAGTTTCAATAAAAGGAATATTAAGGTTATAATTTTCTTGAAGCTGAATTGTGTATTGTTGAGGTGTGGATAGAGTCCCATCACTTCGTATTCCAGCTGCAGTTATTAGTAAAGTAAATATATCTCCTGGTGTGGGAACATAATTTCTCATAGCGAGGAAATTATCCGTAACCTTTCCTTCTTCCAGGCCTTTCTCATAATCTTGTTGAATGTTTTCCACTATTGTGAAAATCCTGGTTTGAAGACCTTTGTCGGTTGCTTCTTCCTGAAGGTTCTCGCTTGCCTCTGTAAGATTATTTTCTGTCTGACTGGTTTGCCCTAGAAGAGCATTGGGAAAGAAAAGAAATGATGACAAGAAAACCAGAATAAACCTCTTTTTCATATCAATTATTGTAACAGTATAAGAAAATATTGGTCAATATTAATTAGTTGGGACGGAGGTTGCTTTCGGAGCTTCTGACGTAAAAAAATATTGGACTTCTTGAAGCAAAACTCACCTTTCCTCTGTTTTTAGTTGTAAAACTCTAATTTATAGGAAGGAGGAATATATGAGAAAAAGGCGTCAGTTAAAGGACGGTGCAACCTATCACGTTATTGGAAGGGTAAATAGGAAAGAGTTTATATTAAACTCACCTGTTTTTAAAGAACTATTGTTACAGGTTCTAAGGGAAGCAAAAGTTAAATATGCATTTCATATTAAAAATTTTTGCATAATGGGGAATCATTTTCACTTAATACTTAAACCCCTCAATGAGCAATCTCTTTCCAGGATAATGCAGTGGATCCTGAGTGTATTTGCTATCCGTTATAATAAAATTATAGAATCTAATGGACATGTTTGGTATGACAGATTTAAAAGCAAGATAATTAGAAGTTTTATGCAATATATAAAAACTTTTATATACATTGCAACTAATCCGGTTAGAAGCAATTTAGTAACTCAGGCTGTTGATTTCCATTATAACGGAATAAGCTATATCCAGAAAGGGAAATTAGATATCCTGGAGCGTCCTTCAAACTCGTTATTAAAAATAGTGTGGCCGATTATAAGAGCTTATTAGATTTCAACTAATAAGCTCAATAATTCAGGCTGTCCCGCAACCGCCGAAAATTGACCGAGCACACAAGATATTTTGGTTATTTAATATTTCATTACACAATATACTAAATAGTAGTAAACAAAATCGCGGGTAAACATTCGGTGAACCCGTCCGTTTTGTCTTCCTAAATCTGAAAAAATATCGATTTTTTTCTGAAACACTAGGAACACTTTTTCCAAGATGTGATATAGAATAGGAGTGGACTATGATGTAACGTCAAAAGACAGTCTCTTGCCTTCTTCTCAAGTTCGAAGTGATCCAAATAATACTATAGCTGCTCAATACATTTTACTTCCCAATAGCAGGAATGCATGTAATAGCTGCCCTTTTCATCAAGACTATTATAAAGCTTTAACCGAACATGGTTACTGGAAGGCTCTACATGAAAAAGCTAAAGAAAAGATAGCAGAACTTGAGAAAGAGAACAAAGAGCTCAAAGCTAAATTGAGAATGCGGGAGAAGCAGCTTTTTGGTAAGAAATCAGAGAAAGGCCAACAAGGCAAGAAACAGGCTGATTCGAATAAAGAGGAAAAGCAAAAGAGAAATCGTGGACAGCAGCCGGGCAAGCCCGGTCATGGACGAGGAAAACATGAGAGGCTCGAAGTAATAGAGAAAACTATAGAGATTCCCGAAGAAGAAAGATATTGTGAAATATGCGGGCTTGCTTATGAAGATTTTCCCGGCACAGAAGATTCAGAGGATATTGTAGTTAATGTCAAAGCCCATAAGAGAAGAATAAAGAGGAAGCGCTATAAAAAAACTGCAAATGTCCACAAACACCAGGAATAATCACAGCACCTTTGCCGCCCAAGTTGATCCCCAAAGGGATATTAGATACATCGGTATGGGTAAAAATAATTCTTGATAAATACTATTTATATCGTCCGACTAACAGGTTTCTTAGAGAACTGGACTTATACGATGCAGAGATACCTCAGGGGACTGTGACCGGAGGGCTAAAGAAAATAGCTTCTCTTTTCGATCCAATCTTGAAGGAGATAGAAGAGAAGAACAAGAGTGCTTGCCACTGGCATGCTGATGAAACGCGCTGGCAGGTATTTGAGCTAATAGAAGGCAAATTAACTTATAGATGGTATTTATGGGTCTTTGTGAGCAAAGATACAGTTTTTTTCATATTAGATCCGACGCGCTCTGGGAAGGTGCCGAAAGAGCATTTTGCACAAGTGATAAAAGGAATCTTAAGTGTAGGCCGGTATGTAAGCTATAAAGTGCTCCTTAAAGATGGAAGAATCATTCTTGCTTTCTGCTGGGCGCATCAGAGACGTGAGTTTTTAGAACTGGCCAATTCTTGCCCTGAGTTAGAAAAGCGGGCCTTCGAGTGGGTGGATCTTATTGGCGAACTATATCAGTTGAACGGTATTAGAGTTTCGAACCTCAGCGATCCAGAGGCTTTTAGGGAAAGCGACGAGAAGCTGAGAGGAGCTGTCCGTGAAATGGAAGAAAGAATAGAAGAAGAGCTTAGACAAAAGAAAAAGGATGCGAAATGTGAAGCAATAATGAAAAGCATGCAGAACCACTGGAAAGGAGTAACAGTTTTTGTCGATTACCCCGAAGTTCCCATGGACAATAACATGGCAGAAAGGACATTCCGAGGGGCGGTGGTGGAAAATCACCTGATGATATATCCCAATTTCCACCGTGGCAAATGTGCGAACGAAGGCTTCGGGGTCTATCCAGGAAACCTGAGGTTAAAGATAGTTCTTGAAAAGGAGCAAGACAAGAGTGCGTTACTGCGGTAGAGAGTTTCGAGAGCCAGAAATCGAGCTCATTAGAGAAATCATCAGCTCGGACCCAAAGTTAAATCGTCAAAGGATTTCAAAATTGGTCTGCAAAGCTCTGAATTGGTACAAACCGGATGGCGGCCTTAAAGACATGAGCTGCCGCGTTGCTTTGCTTCGTATGCAGGATGATGGGCTTATCAAGCTTCCAGCTCCTCT